>ERZ1034928.11-NODE-11-length-135446-cov-154.216588_pt1 | contig 135446 bp, 203 predicted proteins | sample MGYA00520627_ERZ1034928 | MGnify/ENA primary metagenome ERZ1034928 (study PRJEB33766, sample SAMN09781755) | gut metagenome | biome: gut microbiome | host: Homo sapiens | place: Madagascar | study: EMG produced TPA metagenomics assembly of the PRJNA485056 data...
TGGAAGAAGTGGAGAATGTGTCAACCCCAATAGCATTTCGACCACTGACTGTTAACTGGATTTATATTTTTATAAGCCTTCGTCCCATCGTCCCCATTTCTTATGTAAAGCGACAAAACTCCATTTGCGTTCCCTTCTATTCTACTTTCGTAATAAAGCGAATCAAATACGATTTGGTATTGGAAGCCAGACGCTGGGGTCCCTTTGTTAATCCTATCTATGCAAAAAACGGGTTTACTTTGAGGAACTGAATAATCTTGTCCTTCTTCTTGAAAATGCTTTAACGTCCAACCAGTATATCCACTCACCGTTAGAAAACTCGCGTCGTAAACCCCCATCGACGGATATGTGGTTTCATGATACTCTTGACAAAATTTCAAAAAATTATTTCCGTAAGAAGAACTGTTATTAACACAAGCGATTGATACCCTCGTATCCGATTTATTATCTTTTATAAGAATTGAATGAGAGATTAACGATTGCGGATACTTAAAGGCAGACACCATAATTGCACCATCTTTGATGGTTTGAGCTAATGTGCTTTCTTTCACTATTTTCCCATCGCTCTCTAAAATATCATCAATCGCCACACCTCTTATCGTCCCGCTAACATTGTCAGCGCTTAACGCCTTATCAACCAGAAAAGACTGCCCCCTTGCGCGAGCATTACTTATCGCGTCGGTCATTTTCTCCCATTTTAAGCCACCATCTGCCGAAGTGCTATCAGAGACTAAAACGCTGTAATTTTCTGTAGGCGGAGTTATCGCAATTGTTTCAGCGCAAGAAGTGCCGTCGAATTCCTGCGAATTGCCCGTTCCTACGTATAACGCGCCCTTTTGGGCGAGCGTGTTTCTGTTTTCTATTAAATTACGCACGACATCGGAACGGAGATTGTCGGGTATTGTATTTTTATTATCCATAATTGCCCTCGATTAATACCAACGCTTAGGTAGACTCTAAATTTCCGATAAACTGAACCATCACATATGGAAAAGTATACTTGTAATGATTATTTTCATCTTTATCATCGGGTCCCTTAATCAAGACCCCTTGACCACCCACAGATATAGTGTAGACTTTATTGTAGACACCCACAACATCAAAAAAACGTTTTGTTTGATCGGATGAAGATAATAAATGATGATTTACAGTTCCCTGAACAACTTTAATATCTTCAATATTATTTGATACAATAACCGCCCCACCGCCCGTTGTAGGGGTTTCAGTGACCTTATTAGATACGGTTGGGAAAGTAATCAACAACCATTGTTCGCCATTATTATATTGTGAAATATCCTTATAAGGTATAAGAATCTGATTATTGGTACTACTCCAACCTCTACCTGCATAATACTTTATAGCACATTTACCAGGGAATCCATTAAGAAGGTAAACGGGAGTATAAGGATCCCCTACCGTCGTTGTGAGACTTTCAGCTTTTTTTACTGTCGCCGTTTCCCCTACAAATATTTCATTAATATTTCTTCCGCCAATAGTTCCAGTAACATTGGTTGCATTGGTTGCGTTTTTTGCCGTTTTCTTATCGCTTTCAAAAATATCCGTGCTCAAAACCCCATTAATCTTCGTCGCGTTTACGCGCCCGTCACTACCGACGATTTGGGTGGCACAAAATTGAAGAGAATTTTCAACTAAATTTACGCCTTTGCCGATTTGAACCGCATTAGGAGCTTGTACTTGAGCCGAACCCCCAAGAGCTATGCCAGAAACAGCTGTGGAAGTAGCTGAAGCAGAGCCAATTACTATGCCCGATTCAGCTTTATTATCTGCGTTGTCGCCTATGGTAACAACATTAGTCCCAGTAGAAACGGCATTTCGGCCAATTGTGATGCCGCCCGCAAGTGAGCTGGCTTTATCACCAATGATTACGGCATATTCATTAGATATGGGAGTTTTTGCCCCATTTCCGATTAAAATATTGTTATTGCCTATAATTGAGATATCTTTACCAATCCCGATATTATTAGAATAACCGCTAAGATCTGAATTAGTTAAACCAATATTATTTTTCCCGCCAACTCTAAAAATATCTTCGTTAAGCGCCTTTTGTATATTTTTACCTTCGGTAACATAAATTTCTTTCGACACGCCAGCTTCGTCGTTCGTTATCTTCGTGCCCGTTCCGACATAAATGTCGCCTGCATTTTTTAGTTGATTTTTATATTCAAGGCTCGCACGGGCGGTATCAGACCGTAAATTATCGGGCATTACCGAACCCTGCGTAACCAAATTATCAATTGTTGCCATCTTCTACCTCCGTATCTATCTTTGTCCCGTCTGTTAATTTCGAGAAAAATCCATCTAATTCTTCGCTCTCGGTTCGGTCATCATAAACCGCGACTAAATCCGAGCTACTCCACGACTGAATTTTCTGAATTACATCGGTCGGGTAATTTTGTCTTTTTAGATAAGTCGTAAACGAGTGTCGAAGGCTATGACAATACAATGAATCTACACCTATAATTTCGCCTATTTTAACCACCCAATGCGAAAAGTTTTGCGCTTTCGCAGGTTGGTAATCCTCGTAACCACCTTTTATGACGAATAAATCGTCTATTTTTATATTAAGTTTTTCGCGTTCTTTAAGCCACAAATCGAGATATTTGTCAAAAGTCTCCTTAAACACGTATCTCGGGACTTGCTTGCCCATTGCTCCACGCCCTTTTGTTCTGATTTTAGGCGTCATATAAGCCAAACCGTTAAATACGATTGTTTGATTAGTCGTAAAAAATGAAACCTTCATTTGCGCCGCTTCCGACTTTCTCATTCCAGACGAAAAAAGAAGTGCTAAAAAACACGCGTATTGATATTCGCCCAACGAAACTAATCGCTCTATTCCCGCAATTATGTCGTCTTTGTCGATAACCGTCTTTTCACGCACGGGTTCGAGATGAATTGGTTCCAAAACCTTTATAAGATTTCTGAACGTCGGGTAATCCTCGTCGAGTATTCTCTCGATATAATTACTAAACGAACTTAAAGCCGCTCGGAGCGAGGCGAGCCGACACGGACTCCATCCGATCTCTCGCCCCCAACCGAAAAAGTTGATAAAATCGCGTTTCTTCACGTCGACGAAAAATTTGTCGTCATTTTCGCGATAATTCCAACAAAAGAAAATTTTTAACTGCGACTCGTATTGAGCCCTCGTCTGCGGGCTTTTATCATTCGCCACACAATAACGAATAAACTCTTTGAGTAATTTTTGATTTTTAGGATTTATGACCTGCCATTCTTTTGACAGATCTTCGTTATAAACTGTTTTTCTTGCCATAAGGCAGATCCTCCTTTTTAGTCTGATTAACTTCAAATTCTTTTTGCCGCGTCCATTAAATTGCCTCAAAATTATCGGAATCTATTTTAATATACTCAACAGACGGAAGTGCTCCTCCAGCAGCAATTCCGAAATATCCTGGAGGTCCTGCTTGATTGGTATATGTAATCAATCTGTCAAAAGTAACTGTTCCTGTATTATTGTCTAATACTGAACTTATAGCTCCAATTAAACACGTGTCATTTGCTAAAACATATTCAGTAGTCATAGCGTCACTTTTAGATGAATAAGCTGCTATGCTATATTCTTTATCATTATTAAAATTAGAACATTTTAATAAGTGTCTGTAAATCTTTCCACCGCTCGATAAATCACCACTATCTACTTCATAAACAATTTTATCGGCAAAGTTAGACCAACCAGTTGCAGCTTTGTACGCGCTTACTGCAGACTTTGGAACAATGATTTTTTCTATCGTATCAGGAAAAGCATTTGCACCCAGAGTCGGTGGAGTCATACTGTTAAAGGTAACTTTTTTCAAACTAGTACACGATTGGAAGGCCCTATCCTGAATTTCAGTTAACGACGCTGGGAAATTAATGTCATCTAATCTGTTGCAACCATCAAATGCGGCAACTTCAATTGTACGTATTTTATTACCTTGAAATACTATTTTTTCAAAATTACACTGATAAAACGCTTGATTCTCAATATCATACAAGGTGTTTGGGAAATAAATGTTTTGAATATTAGTTGTATTTTCTAAAGCATGTGTCCTTAATTTAGTAGATACCGATTGGTCAAATAATACTTTAACTATATGATGGCTAATCCCATCCGTATAGGTATGTGTGTTACTAAGTTCGGTACTTCCATCACCCCAATCAATAGAGATCGCTTGCCCTACAAAACTAGCCCCACCCAAATTAGTTCCTGTGACTTCTAGGTACATATATTGAGGGCGTTTATATATATTTTCATTTATCTTAGCTCCGAGGAGATTTAAGTCGCTTTGCGTTACATCTCCCCCACCAATTTGCGATAGAGGTTTATAGCTCGACGCACCAGTAGAGTCAACCACTATAACACTATCCTCAGTTGGGTTTGTATTCGGAATTATCCCAACCGCAGAATCGACTCTGTTACCAGTGTATTTAGATAGATATTCTGCCATATTTTACCTCCGTATCTATTAAACCGCCATAATTTATGCGATTATTTAATTTAAATTAATTGAATATTTTTTTATTAGACGCGCCTTTAAGCGCAGGCTTTAAGCCTGCGCGGGCGCTTCATAAGTTCCTACAACACCAGCGATGATCACGCCTTTCTTGATGTTTTCGGGAAGTAAAGTAGCGGGTTTCGTTATCGTAACCTTCGAGAAATTCTTACCAGCAGTCGGCGTCAAAACCTGATTGCCATCCGCAAGAGCCAACTCAACCGTCTTTTCTTCGGTCGGAGTCGCAGGAACGTTAACCGTCACTTTGCTCAAACCTTGGAAACCGCTGTCGGGCGTAACCTCGCCGTTTGCCGTGACGCTCTTTTCTTGGAGTTTCGGCTGAACGTTTACCGTAACCTTACTCAAACCTTCATACGCAGCATCAGGAGTTACTTCACCGTTAGCAGTCGCGGTCTTTTCCTGTAATTTAGGTTGAACGTTTACCGTCGCGCTCGCTTTCCCCGATACATCGTGAGTACCGTTAACCGTAATTCCCACCACGCCAGTCGGAATTACGTAGTTGTCAGGTATTTTCGCGACCGTTACTTTGGACAAACCATAATATCCTTCCTCGGGGGTAACAACCTGCTGTGCCTCCGTCGGGGTTGCCGATTTTTCCTGAAGTGCAGGTTGAACATTGACCACGACTTGGCTATAACCGTCAAGGTTGGCATCTTTCGCAAGATAAGTTTTGTTTTCGGTAGCTTCGAGCGTGCCGACGACAGGTGCAACGTCTCCGCCAGCGATATACGCGCCGTTCTGCAACACGTAATTCACCTTCGTGCCTTTCTCAACTATCGTGACAACGGACGTATCAAGCGGTATACCGTAATTCGTACCGTTACGAGTTATATACGGTTTATCCGTGGGAACGTCTTTGAGATCCTCGGCGGAATCCGCGAAAAAGTTAAGTATATATCTATCTCCCACCTGTTTAGCATAATCTAAGTAATACATAATAAACCTCCTTATAATATTTAGAATTTTTTTATGTTATTATTCCTCTTTTCTTATCTTTTATCTCTCTTTTTTACTATTTTCGTTGAATAAAAGTTTTGTTTTATTATACGATGGATAAAAAAGAGACCGCGAACGTATCGCAATTAACACATTCAACGGTCTCCATTTATTATTATTTTTTATTCAGTTGTTCCGAGTTTTCGGCTTCTTCATAATATTTGCATTTTGATTTAGTGGCGGTAGACTTATAACATTTATCATTTGTACACCAATATTGATATGGACAATTCCAGTTATCATATCTTCCACATTTTATAGATAGAGCACCACCTTTTACAATCGCAAATTTACACATGATTTTATTCTTTATCTAAAACAATAGAAATTTTAGCGTATTCGTTTTCTCCGTCGCAGGTGCAACCATAAGCAAGAGCCGAACCGTTTAAGGAAGTCGTAGCAGCAGAGCTCGGGTTCATCGTAAGATCAACCGTACCATCAAGCTGGAATCTCGGAATTTCGATAACAAATTTACCAACCTTTTTACCTTTAGATTTCTGACAGCCATTACCAGCAAAAATCTTACCATAAAGATAAAGACTGAATTCCTGCGGAGCATAGGCCGCATTTACTATGATTTGCTCACAGTTGGTAGCTTCTACAGGATAGGTAATACAAATGCTATCTCCCTCTTTAAGCTTGGTTGCATCAACAGCTTCCAAAGTATAAGAAGCGGGCGTGCCTTCGGTTTTGTCAGGAGTAGCGGTAAATGTATACATCTTATCGTTACAATCTTTACCCCAAACTATTAAAGAACTCGTGGATGCACAGAAACCATTGTTATTTTTGAACATCGGCGTAATAGTATTGCCTCCAAGATCGGTTGCAACAGTAAGAGTTAAAGCACCTTCGGCACCAGCTTTTATGGTTGCATATTTAAGGTCAAAGGTTTCGCCTTGATCTATACTTGTACCAATTTGAGCAGCGAGATAGTCAAGAGACCACATAGCTTCAGTAAGATTTACACCAAAGTTAGAATCGTGGAATATTTTACCAAGCAACTGGTTTCCCCAACCACCACGAATTTCTTCGGCGGTCGTCGAAATATTTATGGTACTGTCGGTCATAGTATTAGCGTCGAAATAGTGAACGAACTTACCGTCTTTGTTAACGGTAAAAGCTTCCGCCCTCATGACATCGCCAAGAATATAATTAGCCATATTGATTTTCTCCTTTTTTAATTTATATAAATTTATATATATTAAAATCAAGCAATAAAAAAACGCAGCGGATTAACCACGTTTTTAAAGCCATAATTTTTGTAAATTATTCAGAACCCAAAGTTTGTTTCATATCATCAAGATTTACTGCCTCTCCTCCATACAAATCATCAGATTCTTTCTTATAAATCCAGTGTTCAACTGGTTCTTTCATACTCACCATACCAGTCATTAAACCGATACGCGTGCACTCATAATTCATCGCGTCGTCAATCGCAGACAACAAAATCAAGAATTTTCTCATCGTTAATTTGTAAATGTCTTCGATTTTATAACACGATTTCGCCGAAACGCAAACAATCTTCCTTTCGAGCGTCGCCGTTCCAGCATTGTTTTTCTTTGCCAAAAGCCTTTGTTTCTCCGCTTGGTCAGCTCTCATATCAGGGTCAACCCAAGTATCATCTTTAAAGTCAGGCAAATTTTGATACATCACGATTTGTCTCAAACGGTCGAAGTCTTCCGACGTTATCGTAATTCCGTTAATCAAAATTTCGTATTTTTTAGTTTCGGGGTTCATTCGATATTTTATGTTTATATCGAAGTCCTCCTCCTCACCTTCTTCGCCTTTATAACACTCGCAATGAAAGGGATGTTCTTTATCGAGTGCTTTTATTAAAAACTCTTGATAATCGTAAACTTTTCCGCATTTCGCACAACGAATACCATATTTCACGTGAAAAACCAATTCGCAAATGCGTATAAAATACTGCGAAATTCGAGCCTGTTCTTCCTTCGCCTTTTTCTCTTCGGCGGCTTTTTCTAACGCGCCTTTCGGCGGTCCATCTTCATCTTGTTGTTCGGCCTTCCCGCTCATCTTCAGTAAAAGATATTCGAGGTTAGTTTTCTCTTCATTTCCTTCTACATCGTCTTTATTAAGTGTCAAACACTCCGACGCGGCTAAAAATTCATCATGATACCGAACGTTTATCGGGTATAACATTAAACCGTCTTTAAATGGAACGGGCTCATCGAATTGAAAATACGTCGCATTAAGCCGATTAAGCTCATCAACGAGACTTTGAGGTAAATTCGGATTATAAATTTTCACTTAAATTACCTCCTCACCATCCGCAATCAGGATTAACCGTTTCTTGCGCCATAACCGTCGAAAATGTAACCGAATAACCAAAATACGAACGGTCGTTCCAGACGTAACTTCTTACCCCGCAATACGGGCTTGTCAGTTGGTTACACTGCAACGTACCGACGCCATCGACATATAAACCATTCAAAATAGCCAAAACGCACTTCAAAATAGTAGTCGCGCGGCTCTTCGTCGGAATTAAGATGTTCCCATCTTCATCGGTTTCAGTCGGATTCGTCAGCGGGTTTTCTTCGTCATCCGCATCACCGTAAACATTGTTGATTTTGTTATGAACTATAATTTCGAGCGTTACATCGACTTTCGAGCGAACTTGATCAAAAGGCTCGATTCGGCTCACGTAAACGTCGAGCCTCGAAGCCTGCTTTGTCCAACCGTCATCGATGAACGGAAGTAAAAATACGTTATAATTACCCGCGTCGCCATTGTCGCGATAAACCATTTTATACTTTTCTTTGTTGTTGAGTTCATCGTTCATAAGGCAATCGGGCGTGTTATATTTCAGCAACTTCCACAAATACTTGCCGTATTTCGAGTCACTGTTTACTAACGCGTGTATAATTCGCCATTCCAACCCGTCAAGGTCGTTATAACGGTTATACCCGTTGTCATCAAAATACATAGGAAGCCCCATGTGCGTTTCCTCCTTTTCTCACTTTTACTCAAGCCCACGAAGGCTCAAAACAAACGACTGTTTCATCTCTTTGCCTGTCGGACTGTTTTCTGCCGATATATAAGCCATAACGACGAGTTCTTTGCGAGCGTAAACTTTCAGCCTGCGAAGTGTGAACGTGCCTTTATCGTCATCGTCAACAACTTCGACGTATTTCTCGTAATCAGCCATATCGACAATGTAGAAGTCTTCACCGTCTTTCGTGATAAGGAACGCATAACCCGCGTAAGCGTTCGGGTCATAAGCCGCGAACGGCACAAGCGTACCAAGCGTTATGCTGATATTGACGGGCGCTTCGACCAACGCGTCGCCTTGGAATAAGCCGACTTTGAACGTAATCGGTTCGCTGTATAATTCGGTCGGCATCGGAGTGGGTTCGTAGAATCTGAACGTATATCCCTCGCTAACATCAGGCGGCGTAACCGTAATTTGGTCTTCCGCTTTATTGTATGCGAGATAAACGTGCTCTTTCCCGTAAACCTCTTTATCGAAGATATCTTGCTCGCTCTTTTGGTCAACGGTCGCGTATAACACGATTAACCCGTTATCCCTCGCTTTGTAAGTACTTCGGCTGTTATAATTTTCGATGTTCGTTACTTTATAAACCGTGTCGTAGCCGACGATAAAGCGTTGGTTCACGTAATAACCGCGCGTGTAATCGTTCGCCTGAACAATCATCACAATGCTGTCTTTTTGTGTCAAAATCGTTTCGTTGAAATGGAAACCAGTTCCAGACAAATCGGTTCCTGCGATAACTTCTTCGATATGAACGTCGTTATAACCGTCTGCGTTTTTGAAAACTGAAGCAATCGTGCCGTTACAACGAGTTATTGCAACCGCGCTCATCGGGTCAGTTTCGTTTAGGTTTGTAATGAGCCAGCAGAACTTATCCACGTCATCTTCTTCGAGATCGAAGTTAAACGAGAAACGGTATTTCATTCCGAGAAGTTTGTTGTGTTGAATATCACGGAACACGAGCTTTTTATAATCGTCCGCAAGTTTTTCGCCTTTGTCGTTTTTGAGCGTCTGGATAACAACCTCAATCGGGGTGTATTTATCCGTACCCCAATCTTCGATCTCTTGTTCTTCGACGTCAACTCTGTTAGGACGATATTTCCAATCGGCATCGATTTTGTCCTGTAATGTGTGTAAGTAGTAGTTATATTTTGAATAATTCTTCGGCGTTTGAGAGATTGTTTTGTAAGGTTCTCCGTTATTAGCGCCGACGTTGTTTTCGAGATCGTAAACATAAGAAGTTGGGGTGAACGCGCTGTTTATTACTTTGCTCATTTCGCCGCCTCCTTCTCACGAGCGTCAATCGAATCAATAAGATAGTTAATTTTACGCTTTATCTCGAAAATTTGTTTTTTTATTGCTTTGAATTCGACCTTGTTGAAATCACGATAAACCACATTAAGTTTTACGATTATTTCAACCAGTTCGTTGTCGAATAATTGGTTAGCCGAGTTTAGCTCGACGAGTTGTCCGTATATGAAATCACGAGGGTCAATTCCTGTTTCTTCTCTCTCCTCAACAAGATGCAAAATCTTTATCATCTTGCCGATAAGTTTTTCGAGGAATTTCTTTTTCGCGGCGTCGGAAATTATTATGCGGTTTTCAAACGTATTAGTATCCATACCAACTCACGCTCCTGTTCCGCAAATCCCAATCGAGTTTGTTCTGCAACGAATAAATCTCGAACTGCAAATCCTTTACCCAATCGGTTTTCGTCTTCAATGAGTTTGCGGGCGAATGAAGTTTGAAGTCGGTGTCATTGAGCAAATTACGAATATCAAGCAAGAAATTTTGCTCTTTCTCTGCCCACGCGATTACCGTTGTTCTTGCGAGTATTTCCGTTACACGCTTTGTCATCGAATCGCCAATTGCTTTCCCTGCGGCGACAAAATCCGCCGTAAATGCGCCTGCTTTATACCACTCGATTTCATATTGTTCGCCATCGTCCACGGGGTTCGCGAACTCGACGGTTTTAGCGGTCGCGTCATAAGTCGCTTCCGTTTGGTGTTTAATTAACACGCCTTTTTTATTCGGCGTGTCTATGTAAAATACAATCTCCGCGTCTTTGGGTATGTCCATCGTGACATTGTAAATCTGCTTTCCAGCTTCGCACTTTCCGATTTCTGTCTCGCCAGTCGGTTTGTCGTACTGTGCAAGCGCGTCGGATACTTTTATCGGGTTGGAAAAGTAACTTAAACCGTTGATGAGGAAATTGTACATTATTTTCTGAAATTCAATTGTGTTTGTTAAATATGCTCTGTTGATATCAGGATCGTCGATTAGATTGACTGTCCTTTCGTATATATCTGAAAATTGAATCATAACGATCCTCCGTTAATTATATTATAGGAAATTATATGACGGTCTCCCTTCCGCCCACCCAATCGGCTTTCGCCGCCGCCGTACTCATATCGCGCCATAAGCGGCTTCTTGCTCTGTCCCCGTTATTATTTAAAGTTGTATGACCACACAACACCCTGTTTCCGCCAATTATGATGGGATGGTTGCGTACTCCAATAGTGCAGTTTTTCAACGCTACTCTGCTTCGCGATATGATTAAGCCCGACCTCATATAATGAAATCGGGCTTTTATTTGTTTGGTTAAATTAGTATCTTACGATGTTCGGTCTTGTCGCAGTCTGCGTGCTCGAAGGTTTTCTGTCAAGCTCGACTAAAAGATTTTCGAGCTTTCCGCCCGTTATATCATTAAATGTCTTGACGCGTCGAATATCTCTAAATCTCGGATCACCATCATAAGCGCATCTAAGCCAATAACTTACGAGGTTTTCTTGACCATATTCGGGCAGTCTTCCATAAACTTCTTCGATTCTCGACATTGGAATATCTCCGAGTGTTTTGATAAACGTTTTGTCTATCGGGCAATCACTTACGGTTGTTACGCCGTATTTTTTCGCTTCCTCTTCGTAACCCTTTGCGACGCAAAGCAAACCTTTTGCAAACCACCCTCTATGTTTTGAAAGCAATTCCTCGAACTGCTGCGTGGTAAGCTCTCTTTCTTCACCAAATTCAGTCATACCAATATATAGATTGGAAAGATGAATATTGGTTCCAAGCGAAGGATCCATCTGTGCAAGATGTACGATCTTGATTTTACCTTCTGGTTTAGCTACGTTTGTCGCAGAAGCCATCATCTGGTTTGAAGCCATCGTCTGCATGAGTTGCGCCATAAGGGCGATTGCGTCGTCAATTTTGGAAGTTTTTTGTTCCGCTTTTTTTGTGGTAACTTCCTCAATAACATCTTCTTTTTTTGTCGTTGTTGTTGCCATAATTTTCTCCTTTTACTACTTTTATCATACAAAAACGCCGCTTGCGCGACTTTTGTTTTAACTTATTTCTTTTCCCAGTATTTATAACCTGCATTATATATTTGTAACTTCCCAGCCATAATACAAGTTGGTTCAAATGTATCTTTACACACATATCCGCTATTGATTAATAAATAATCTGGAACTTTACCGTTTTCAATTATATAATTTTTTTGATTGAATACCATTGTGCAGTTTAATATTGATAAGATATTATTATATATCTGATTTTTTATATCCCATTCATACTCATAAAAATGATATAGAAACACACCATTTTGAGCTGCCTGTTCAAATTTGTCTTTGTGGTATGTTTTGCCAACCTTATCTACCGAATGCCAATAATTTCCATTAAATTCTATCCCGATATTATAGTCCTGACAAAACATATCAATTTCTTTCGGAGGTATTATACGTCTACTTTTTTTGCACTTTATACCATGATTTAATAAAAAATCTCTTACTTCTTTTTCATATCTTGAAGTTGATGAATCTATGTATGACCATAAATCCCATTCAGAAATATGATTTGAGACAACTGAAATTCCAACACCTAAAGATTGTGAAATCCAATAAACACTTTTTTCTTCTGATTTTAATATGTAATCCAATAAATTGTCTTTTTTAGATAAAACATCTCTTGCAATAGCTGGCATTTGAGCGTAAGAATATCGAGTATAACCATATTTTTCTATACAAGTTTGATCTATTCTTTTCTTTATATCTTCTGATTGAAAAACACATGGCACGCCGTATTTTCCTAAATTCGTCTCTTTTATCTTATCCTGTATTTCTTGTGTCATCGTCGCCATTTTTGCGCCATATTTTTCAATATTTGTTTCAAAAACTTTGCTCCGTATTTCCTCGCTTTTCAATGGATTTTCGACGCCATAGTGTTTTAAAAGAGTTTCTTTTTGTTTTTCTTTAAACTCTTCAACTTGCATCGCATTATTAACGCCATAATTAGCAACCATCGTGTTTTTTATTTTATCCTTCACATCTTCTGATTTTAAAACACATTCTACGCCATATCTTTCTAAACAAGTTTGTTTGGTCTTTTCTCTGACAATATCACTTTTATTTGGATTATCAACACCATAATTACGCATAAAAGTTTCTTTCATTTTATCTTTTACGCCTTCGAAATACATTGGGTTTTTCGCCCCATATTGCTCAATATTTGTTTTTTCACGACAACGCGCAATATCTTTTACATCTTTCTTTATCTCATACAATTTTAGTCTATTATAAATTGGCTTAACACTAACATTAAGTCTTTTAGCAACCTCTTCTACGGATAAATTTTGAACAATGTACAATTCATATAATTGCTCTTTCTCTAAAACTACTCGTTTCATTTTAATCTCCTTACAAAATATATAAAAAGCGGTAATCCTCAAGGTAAGGAGTCAAAAGGAAACGATGGCCGTCGCTGTCCCGCAATTTACACGTTCATTATAACAAATCGCCAAACATTTGTCAAGCGTTTTGTAATGGAAATGGCGTTTTTTAAAAAGAAACGCCATTAAAAAACTTAATTAGCCAAGGTTGATAACGCCATGCTTTGACCCAAGCACAGATTTAATTCCTAAGCGGACTTTGACAGAGAAAGTATAGGTTCTATCAGAAGTATATTCGGGAAGGTCGGTAAGGGTGATTTCATTACCTTCCATAACGACTTTAAGAGGTTTATACGCACCAGCCGCGATAAGGAAAATCTTATCATCGGGAATCATAAGGTTAGCAGCACCGTTCAGAGAAGCGGGATCAATAGCCTGATCGATAGCAATTACGTTAGTTCCAAGATATCTATCAAGGAAGCCGTTCTTTGTAATTTCAGCGCCAAGACCATACTGAAGACCTACAGTGCTGGGAAGAAGCTGACCAAGAGCAACCGAAGTACCAAGCGCGTAAACAGCAGCACCATTGTTGGCAGCAGAAACTCTCTGAGCAAGCGTACCATAAGCTTTCTGATCAACACCATTAGCAGTATAACCAACGCCAAGACCATCAGTAGCAGCCGTAAGCGAAGCGATAGCTTTAGCAAGAACATAGTTTTCAAACGAGCGAGTGATCTTTGCAGCCCAAACACCGATATCAAACTTTCTCGAAGCGAGAAGATACCAGTCGATCGAAACAGCGATTTCAACGGGTTGCGGGTTAACCACAATTTCGTTGTTGTAAATGGGCTGCAAAGCACCACGGTGGATACCTTCCGCAAGTTCGTTTACCTGATAAAGTTCGTTGGAATCAACGATGAAACGAGCGGTGTCGCCCCAACCAATGTGATGTATTTCCATGAACGTATCAGCAAATCTCGAGCTCATCGTCATCGGAAGAGTCGCGTTGATAACCTGCGCGATAACCGCGTCGAAGTTTTCTCTGAAATCTCTGTTGCTGTTAACAGAAGGATTCTTAACAAGGTCAAGACCTTCAGCTTCGAATCTATCTTCGTAACGAGTTCCGCTTACGCAATATTTAACGAGGTTTTCGCAAACATCGCTCTGCATTTCTTCATATTCTTTTCTGTTCTGTACACCTTCAATGTGCTGGCGAGCGGAATCAACGATACCGTCTACAACATCATTAAAAAGGGCGTTTTCAGACTTTTTATAATTAAACATTTTTAACATAATATTCTATTCCTCCCTTAAAAATTAAAGTACACGGCAGTAATACATCTTGCCAGTAACCGTCTGACCAAGAACGAAATCTTTAGCCATTTCAATCTTAACGCAGAATTTGCCTTCAGCAGCCGCAGCAGCAGGAGCAAACTTCGTACTATCAGCTTTCGCAGTAGCGTATTTACCAACTTCGACTTCGCCATCGAATGCGTCGTCAGAGACCCAGAAACGGTCATATTTCTTAAGAAGTCTAACTCTTACGGGTTGACCAACTTCACCAACAAGACCGTCGGTTCTGATTCCAACTCTCCAAGCTTCACCTCTTACGTCGCCCTTCGAAACATCAGCGATATCAACTATCGCGATTTCATCAGTATCGGCAGCGGGTGCTTTAATTTCAAAAACGTTCATATCTTTATTGCCAGCGTAAACGGTGCTTGCATCGAGGTCGCCAACAACTACAAGAGCGCCATCTTCTACTTCGGCATAGTTAGCATTTGCTTTAAACTTACCAGTAAGAAGAAGAGAATTAACGTCTTCAGACGCCATTTTAATTTTAGCAAAAGTAGCCATATTAATTTCTCCTTAATTATTTCTTATTTTTTAATATTATCTTTAAGTCGCTCACGTAAAGTCATTTCTTTGCGACCAGATTTTTGTTTTGGTTCTTCCACAATATTTACGCTAAACATTTCTGTTTTTTCACTGAAAAGCGTCGCCTTGGTTTTTTGGAAAGACAAGTACGCGATATCTCTGTCTATGGCTTCGATATTTTCGTATTCTCTTCTTTCGCATTTTTCACCAATCGGCTTAATTTCTTCTTCCGTGAACTTCATTTTAGCGCACACATTGGAAATATAATCTTTTTGCTCGTTGACCTTCATAACGGCGAATTTTTCGACCATTTCGTCACGAGCTTTCTTAATCTCTTCATAGTCCTGCATCTTCGCGATACATTCATCCATTTCGAGCTTAAGTTTTCCTGCGGTTACTTCGTAGTTCGCGCACCTATCTTCAAGTTCTGCACATTTCTTCTCATACTCCGCGCATCTCTTTTCGTAGTCCGCACACTTACTTTCGTATTCACAACATTTAGCTTCGAGTTCCGAATACTTGCCTTCCGCTTCAGCGCATTTGCTTTCCGCTTCCTGGCATTTCATTTTTAATTCGTCGCAAGCCGCGTTGAATTCCTCTTCAGTATAAACCTTTTCAACAACTACAACGGGTTCTTCTATAGGTTCTTCCTTCGGTTCCTCGACGATCACTTCTTCCGCGTGTTTTTCGAGCGAGCAATCGTCGCAATCATCGGGATCGTCACAATCGTCGTCGCCATCGCACGGAACGTCGTCTTCGTAAAGGTCGCAGAATTCGTCGCATTCGCAATCGAACTTCGCTTCGAAGTCGAGATCTAAATGCTCATAAATAGCCTTTAACTTCTTTAAGACTTCTTCTTCGCCGTTCTTTTCGGCGTAAGCCTTTGCTGAGCCTAATGCCCCTCTGTTATATACCAGTTCGTCGCCTTTAATCTCCATAACTGGATATTTAAGCTTCGTAACTTCCCCTTCTTCCCAGCCTTCTCTCAAGTCAAGGAACACGTCGTCTGCGATTTGCTTAAAGTTGCTCGCTTCAACAACGCGTTTTCTGAGCTCCGCCTTATCAACGTCGCCCCAACTGGTATCGGACATGGCTTCTTTGGATTTGTTGACTTTAAGAGCTTTTTCAAAATCTTCTATAGCCAAGTTTCCGTCCTCCTTATTTTTATCATCGTCCTCTAACTGAGAGTACGCTTGAATAATTGTTTGTTTTTGTCCACTGAATCTCGCCGCGTCAAAAACTTCGAGAATTGATAATCCTGCGCCTTCAATACCTTCTTTGACCTGTATGCCGTTACGGCTTCCGAGAATCGTTATTCCCTTTAAGTCAAATTCTTTGATATATTCAATCCCGTCAACCATCTCACTATCCAAAACCGCTATCTCAACCGAAACTTTTTTCTTGCGGTCTTTAAGCAGTCTTTTTACCTGTTTATAGTTGTATTGGGTATATATCATTGCGGTACAGCAAATCCAGTGTAAACCGTCTCTCTCTACGATTTCTTTCCTATCCGTCTGGCGAATAAAACCTAAAATCTGTTCTCCGTTAGAGTTATCCCAGTAATCCACTTGTTCTTCTGGATCATAAGCAACTCTGCCGTTGTGAGATTCAAAATCACCCTGTTTATTGAAAAAACCGAGTATCGGCTTATCGTTAAAAGACTCGAGACCTTTTTGCATTGACTCGAGCGTAAAATGACTCTTGTTGCGGTTAGGATTTGCGTCAGAAATCGCAAAGATTTCTATTTCGAGGAAGTTTTTGTCGTTTAAGATGTCTCTAATTCTGATTTGTTCAGAACTTAATTCGAAACACTTAATCATTGTTCGTCCTCCCTTTTATTTGCGGAGCATCGGGGTTAACCTCGATAGCTGCGCTTATTCTGTTAATCTTAATTTTAATAAGATTTTTAAGCAATTCTTTATCTTTGCATTCATCGGCAATATATTCCACAACAACAAACCCAAGAGTATTTCTACGTGAGTCTTTCAGAACGCCGATATATGCTGCCTTAGCTCCTCTGGCAAGAAATGTCTGATAAGTAATAGCATCCGTCTCTTTAATTTGTTCGATATCGTCGATATCGTAATAGCCCTGCTCTGATAATTTCTGCATGAGAATCGGGAACATTGTCCGAGGAACATTTTGATAGGAACTCATAACACTTAAAGTTTTCAAGTCAACCGCTTCATAAAGCATCGACATCTTTTGAAAACTTCTTCCAGTTACGGTGTAACCACCATTATGATACAAGAAACAACTAACCCGATTCGCACCAGTTTTTGAGAGTAAGCAATTCAACTGTGTATTAACTAATACGTTACATCTACGGTTTTCTTCTTCTTCGCGACTGGTATGAATTTTAAGAGTATTTTCCCTTATATCCTTAGCCTCTTGCAGAATTTCAGTCATCCGCTCTTCTTGCTTCGCCATTCTTTCTTCTTGTTTCGCATTAAGCTCCTGCTGATTCGCATTGAGTTCCTGCTGTTTCTTGTTCGAGTCTCTTTGGCCTTTTATAAACCAAATAACTAGAAATATTATCAACGCTAATAAAACAGGGGTAGAACCATAATCGACAATACTTTTGATTATTTCCCCTATTGTCATATTTCATCTATCCTTGTTTTATTAAATCTTATGCGGAATAAGTGTCGTTAATTCCTTGAAATGCACATCGAATTGATAAGGTTGTTCCTTATATTGTTCTGCTTTTGTCCTCCATATATCAGCCTGTTTAACATAGGGCAACAAATCAACGAGGAAATTTTCCATCGCGATTCGAATTTCGTAATCATCATTCAAATCTGCGATATCAATTGTTTTCCTCACTTCTTGCCTATAATCTTCCATCATACGGTCGTTGTCGACAAATAAGTCGTAAAGACTACGATATTCAGAATTATAACCGTTAACAGGTTTGCGTATCGGTCTTGCATTAAGTCGAATCATTAGATCACTAATAACGTCTGCAAGCACAGGGAACTTATGAGCAAATGCGTGATGATAAAGATCTGCTATGTTCGGATAGCGTGTATAATCGATATTATACGCGAAGTTATCCGCTTGTGCGTTACAATCGAAACTTTTTTGTATAAGATTATTCAATTGCTCATAACAAGCTTCAGAAATTTTCATTTCTCATCTTCCTCCTCACATTTTTTTCTGAAAGGTTTAAGCTCCCCGTTTTCATCTTCGACGAACTTAAATTCTTTCCCACAAATCATACAAACGGCGTGGCGGACGTTTGGATAAGTCATAAAAACACGACCAAGCAAATGCAAGCTTGTGTTTTTTGATTTTATTTTATGATTACATTTATCTCCCATAAAATCATACCTCCTCGTCTAATTCCATCTTTTCTTCACATTCCGAGCATAAGAAATGACCGTCTTCAACGTCTTCGCTCCCGCACAACGGGCAAATATGTTGAGCGACATAATCTTCCTTTAATTCGGTGATGTTAGCGCCCGTCTCTCTGCTTTGTGCCGTGGAATCGTTTTCTATATCGGTATCGTCCAATGCTGTACGTCCAACGCCATTAGAATCCTGTGTCGAGCCGCTACGAGCCTGTGCGTTTTGTGTGCTCTGCGCCCAACCTAATGTTTTGAATTTATCATACAACTTGTTCTCATCGATATAGCTCGATACTCCGCGTACCTGCCTGAGAGACATATCGTAAGCAGAAGCCAATCTCGGAAGGACGAACGTTGCGCCCGAAGACACAAGTTCTTTCATATTCTTGACTTGACTGTCAAAAGTATAAATTCCGCCCCAAAGTTTGAGCTTCCATTTATATTTACAACCGCACCATTTTTCAAGTACGGTGTTTGTGGCTGTTTCGATTTGTCTTGTGACATAATCGTATTGAGACTCGGCAAGCATTTGTGCACCTTTAATCATCGCTACCGACGGTTTATCGGTTGCAACAATCAAACCACCCTCCCCTGCCGAGGAAATGAAGTTTTGAACCGCCTTCGTTTTAATATCGCTGCTATTCGGTATGTTCGGCAACGACTGTAATTTCATATCTTTGAACGGTCCAAAGAAAGCATTGATGTTTCCAGAAACCATTGAATTGAAAAGGTTCTGGAACGCTTCGAGCGTCGTCGGTCTGATCTTCGTCTGATCTTGACCTGGCTGCGCTCCATCTATAAATTCTGCCTGACCTGTAAGAACAGCCGTCAACGGGCTGCTCGCTATCAAGCCTGCAAGTGTTGAATAATCGCTTAATTCTTGAAGGTCTGAGAAAAGACCTATCGTATCGGGAACCGACCACGCGTTAGAACCGTCGCTCATAAAAGTAAAGCAAAGGTCTTGTGGCAACTGCACCCAATACAAATAAACCGTCGAAGCCGCTTGCTTAGCGATTTCTATCGTTCCTTTACGCTCCTGCCCTTCGTCGTCGTATGTGAATTGAGCGAGTTTATTGGCGTCTACCGCGTAGTTACCTTTGTTATCGCGATACACGATTCCGCCTTTGATAATGTTATCCCAAATCTTTCGTATGAATTCAGGGTATTGCAACGGCGAAAATGCGGGATTCATAAATACCATAAGGTTGAAACTCGCGATATAACCGTGCTCGCCAATTCCTGTGAGTTTGGTATAAGCGGCAGGAAGTTTTTGGAACGTCACGTATTTAACGCGTTTCTTCCCTTCGTCCTCATATATACATTGTCTGAATATATAGGACGGTTTTCCCTCTCTCTTGACTTCCATTCCAATTCTTTTAAACAAAGCTTGCGGATCGAGTCTATCTTTCCACTCTTCCACAAAAGCTTCCTCTTCGCGGAATTTCTTGCTCGTATATTCACTCGCATCTTCGAGCGTTTCGGGCAAAAAGTAACTCTTATACATCGGGACATCGCACGCTTCTCGCAATATCTTGTAATAAAGGTATTGCCGAGCGGAAAGCCCCGCCGAGACCGATTTAAGCTCTTCTTCGTGAGACCCAGGGTCTTTCAACGCTTGCGCGATTTCTTCGGGCGTCTCCGTTACTGGGGACGCGTTTATCATCTTCAATCGCGAGTTCTGCAAAAACGGGTTGTAAAGATTTATGTTATTACTTCCCCATTCCCCGTTATAAGTACCAAGAACACTCCCATACAACGAGAACAAACTCTCGGCCACTTGATTAATGGTTACTCTTCCGTTCGTTCCCGCCGCGCTTTTCTGTTCCATCATAAGAGTTTCACTCGCGTTATCGGTTAAAATTTTCTTATCTTCGTCTACTGCAATTTTGCGCGGTCTTCCGCGTTTTTTAGTTGTTTGATCCGCCATCGGACTGCGCCTCCTTGTTTTGTTGATTTACGTATTTTGTGTATAACTGCTTATACTCTTCCATCGCCTTCTGGATATTTTCTTGTGCCTTTTTTAATTCGGCTTGATGCTTTTCTTCGAAGCGAAGATATTCTTGTTCGTTGAATTTCTCCAAAAGCCAAGTTTGCACGTAATTTGTCGGCGTGCGAGTCGGCGGTGAAGTTAATTCTTTGAAGAAATAATTTTGTATTTTCTTCTTATTCATAATATTAGAAATTGACAAACGACGGTGATTCTCGTTATAATATAAATAAATATTATCACCATCAACGCAACATTCTATACCTTTATCGGTTAAAAACTCCAATAAATCTCCCAAACTTACTTCTTCGTAATCTACTACTAATTTTCCAATCATCTTTTATTTCCTTTTACCACTTTTTACCCGCGAACGGGTTTGATTTACCCGCGAACGGGTTTTGAGTCTTTTTACTGTCGCCTTCTCTAATGCGGCTCATTATATAATCGGCAAACTCACTCGTGTTGTTATTTTCAGACGCACGGTTTTCAGCTTGACGCATATTTGCCAAATAAGAGGCGAAAAGAGCAAGACAATAAACTCTGTCGTCGTGATCTTTGCCGCTTGGCATTGCGTATTTCACTTCGCCCGTCGTCAATTTCGTTTGTTGCATCCTTACCGCTTCGTCTTTCAAGAGATCAAATTCGAGTAACGCGCGGGTTTCCTCTAACGACAACTTATATACCGAGCCGTCTTCGTTTTCAATTTCCCCACGCGAGGGAAGCGATGGCGGGAACTCGATATAATCCTGTGTAATCATCGAGGTTAACGCGCCGAACATCTCAGTTCTGTATTTACGCGGGTCTACCGCTTGTAAACAATCTACCGCTTCGGGGAATTTGTCCCTGTGCATGTTTTGATACGACGTGCCGACATCATCAACATCTGGATTAAATTTGCTGTCATAAACACCGACGTGTCTAACGCCGTTTTCATCTGTATAAGACGCCATTAAATAATCTGGTATGCTTTTACCGCCTGCACCTGAACCTGAGTCCATTCGAAGCGTTACGTTTGTGTATTCGTGATTCTCTGCGTTGTTATAATCGCGCAAAAACTTACGAACCCAAGTAATTTGGTCTGGCATACGCAACGGTTGGCGATCGCCTCCGTTTTGTTTTGCTGGTTCAATAAGGTTAAAACAATTTACCAACCTACCCTTTAACCCGACCTTTTCATCTCTGAATATTTCCCCGATCAAAACAATGCTGTTATCGTGTTGAACGGCGGGGTCCCAACAAATAACGTATTTCTTCGTTTTATCGGTACTCGCGGTTTCGGGTAAATATTTTTTCTCGTTACGAATTATTACGGAACGTTGAAGAAGCGAATCGGGCGATTCCATATCTGTCCATAAATTCATAAATTCCGTGTTGTATTTTCGAATATCGGTATCTCTTATCATTTCCATTTCAGCCTTATTCGCTATTGCTGGAACGGGTTTGCCGTTTATATAAGGATGAAGTGTCATCTCGCAGTTTATATCTGCGGCGTAATATCCTGGATAACCAATAATCGAATTTATTATACATTGTCTATAAGCTCTATAACATTCGGTATTAACGCTTCCTGCCGAAGAACACATTATAATCTGGTTATTAAAAGTCTTCGGGTGAACCTTCGAATTGAAACCTTTTCCTGTTTTGAAGTTCGGGTCTTGGTTAATGAAAGGCAAACACGCTTGATACATGACATCGGAAACGTATGCCGCCTCATCAAATATAACTACATTTGCACGGCGACCACGAGCGGTATCGGGGTTTGCTGCGAGTGTTTGAATTGTACTGCCGTTAAAAAGCGTAAGCGAATAGTTACCTTGTTTCTTTATAAAACCATCGGTGTTGGCATTGCTTTTAACCAATTCGTTGTAAAACATACATGGGTCTGTCTGAACCGACTGTTCTTCACCACGGCATAATTTACAAATTTTGTTAAAGGTCGCTTGCGCTTGGTCAGCCGAGTTAGACACGATGTAAATTGTGCAATTCGGCAAAAGGAGTGCTCGAAGCATTGCATATATCGCAACCAAGAATGATTTACCACTGTTACGAGCGGCGCACCAAACTGCACGATTTGAAGTCCACGTTCCGAGAATAAGATTTTTTTGGAAGTCGATAAGCTGTATCCCGAAAATTTCTTCGATAAATTTCGTTGGGTTTTCTCTTCCCCATTGAATTAAGTCGACATATTTATCCATCGACTCTTTTTTACGTATCGTGAGGTCGGTTTCTGTTTTTCGGCTATATAAACTTATCATTTCTTCTTACCTCGCTTCTTCATTTCTTTTATTTCATTATCATCATAATGAATTTCTGCGAGAACCATATCTTGTATTTCTCTACGCCCTAAACCCTTCCCTTCGAGTTTCTTTGCGAGTTCTTTCAAAAGTTCTTCTTTGGTTATCTGTTCGTAAATAAGCCGATTTTCTTCTTTGAGTTTTTTGTTTTCGTCCGTCAATTCTTTGATTAACTTTTTCTGTTTCGTTACAATATCCTTATAATCGCCCGCGTTCAACGCAATTTGCTTAAAAAACGATTCGGCGCTTATATCGCTTGCCAACTGCATACTTTTGCTTGTTTCAACGTCGTAAATATTTATTTTCTCGTCATCGCGGTCAACTTCCTCGCTTTCACGCATTATATAAGAAAGCGTGCCGACGCCCTTACTTTTTGCTAACGAATAACGCTCGGCAAACCCATAATCTTTTACCGTCTTAGTTATGATGTCTGTTTCCTTGCCTAACATATCAGTCAGGGTTTTCAACTTCTTATCGTTTTCAATCATCGTGTCGGCGTCTTTGGTTAATTCCTGAATTGCCTCGGTAATCTTATCCGCACGAAGATAACTTCGCACAAGCGTCAAACAACCCCTCTGTTTCGGGAGGTCGGTTGCTAAGTCGGGCGTAATCATAACCGTAACGTCACGATACATCTTCTTGCGATCTGCCATATTTTCTTTTTTAAAAGGGTCGTGCCCGAAAACCGATAAAACCTCACGCCGATTGGCGAGATCCTCTTCGGTGAATTCCATATCTTCGTCATTTGTGTTCGAAGTCGGAGCAAACAACGTGTCGATCATCTTTTCTCTCTTTTCTGCCATCTTTTTTCTCCTTCAATCAAAAAGACGGCATTGAGCCGTCTTATCTTTAATTCAAAATTATTCTATATATACATTCGCAAGGTGAATTATCAGTCGCAATAATAAGATTTTGTGACGCCTTGCTGCTTAATCTCAAATTCTTTGCATATGTGTCTGTTCCCATCAGTGAACCATTGCTCACAACTACTGTTTCGTTTTTCTCATCCGCCGAGAAGTGATGCAAGTGGGCCGTCACAACCAAGTCGTAATGTTTGTGTGTCATCAAACTCATATTGTCAACAACCGAACTTGGTTTATCGTGATCTCCATGAACGCCGACCACTTCGTAACCGTGACATCTGAATGTTATAATTCCCTCATCATATTCGTTTTCGTGAATTATAATTCTGTTATTCAAACGTTCTTTAAGATACCATGGAATTACTCTTGCAAGACTTTCCAAATCCATTGCATCTTTCTTATTCGGTTCGAGACGGCTATGATTATCAAGACAGTCGTAATAATGGATTTCGAAATCTGTCGCCCAATCGTTTAACAACTCGGCAAGAATTTCAGAAACCTGCATTACCTGCGTTATCACGTCGAACCTGCTTTCAAGTCTTAACCCGAGGTGGATACGTCCGCAAATTAAATCGCTGAGGTTTACAACATGTAAATCTTTTACGCCGTTCGCAAGGCAATAAACTCTAACTTCGTCGCGTAATTTTGCAACACGCTCTTTCGCTATGTCTGGGTTGTAAACATTCCAATAATTCTTTATATCAATACCGTAATGCCAATCGCTCAAGCAAACAATCGCGGAATTTCCTTCGCCAAAAAAATCTCTATCAATTTTACGAGCTTCCAGGAGCTTTTTGGAGTTCATCTCCTGGGCGCATTTCGAGGCTATCTCTTTAATCGTTTCTTCTCTCGCAAGTTGACGGATATAAGCATTTGTTTGAACTCTTTCGTCGGAGATTTTTATACGCTCTTTTTGGAGTTCAATTTTCTGTTGCATATATTCGGAAATTTCTGGGATTTCCTCTTCCTTAACTGCATCCGCTTTCCCTTTTGTGTAAGCGGAATACATTTTTCTATATCTACTCTCGGTATAATTTTGATCAAGCATTCTATTTATTATTTGGGCAATTTCATCCCAATAAAGATGTTTTATTTCTTTTAACGCACATATACGAAGAGTATAATCATCTTCGGTTTCTTCGTCAAGGCGTTTATAATCTATATCTTCGAAATTTATCATTTTAATTCTCCTTATCGGGGTTTATTTAGTCTGTTTTCATAATATTAGAAATTGACAAATGACGGTGATTTAGGCCTCTATTAACACCATTTCTTTGTTTGGAATAACATTCATAACATATTTTTTTATGTTGATTATGGTGATCATATTTAAAAATTTTCCCGCATTGCAAACAAGTTTTCACATTTTCTATATATTTAAAAATTTTCTCTATATCTCTAGGGCTACTAATACTCATTAATTTATCGCCACCATTTAATTGAAAGAGTATTTTAAAAGAAATAAAATTATTTCTAGACACAATTAAATATGCTTTGTATTTAGTTAAAGACTGGAATAACGCCTTTATATTACTATCTCTCTCCCTTTTCGTGCTCGTGCAACTATAACAAAACCTCTTAATTTTATCGTTATAAACACACCATTCCTTCCCATACCACTTATAAATACACAGCATCGCGAGAACGTACTGTTTTATCCACATACTCACTTCCATATTATTGATAAAATCAATCTCACTCTGATAAATATCTATCCGATTTCCTTTCTCAATCTTATACTTAGTCGAATCCGCGAACAACTTCCCAAAATACTTATCTCTCTGGTCTTTATCGTCCCCGATTTTTCGGAGAAGTAACGAGTCGGTTTCAATCCATAAACTGAATATTTCGTCTTTGCTATATCCCCTTTCTCTTAAATACGCGAAAAGCATTATCTGTTCGAAAGTTTGGTGGACTTTGGTTGTATAACCTCCGCCCGCCAAAATCTTTTCACTGTTTTCCGCCCAATCAAATATATAATCGTTCATTCGCTCTCTCCATATAAATAACTGTCGTAAAAGTCAGCAATCAAATTATCTTCAAACCTCAACTTTGCCACCGCATTGGCAAAATCGTAACTCTTGAAATTCACCTTAAAACATACAATCGGGTTCTTACTTCCGATAACGCGTAAATCAATCGCACCACTCTCACAACACCGTTTTATAACCTCTGATTTTTTGGGGTTTGTGAGTTTTAGTCCCCAAAAATTGAAAAGTAGGTCGCGATTGTATTTTATCCACCCCGTCGGATGATTATCGTATTTCGATATCGCCAAAAGCAAAAAGAGAATTTTTCTGTCGTTTTCGTTTTTAACGCTTTGTAAATAACGGACTTCTGACTCGTAAATCTCGAACTCTTCCTGCTTCTCTTTTTTCGAGGGTGGGTTTATCGCAACCAAAAGCCGAACGATTTCTTCGATTTTTACGCCTTTTATCTCGAACTTGATTTCGTACTTTTCGAGCGTTTCAAGTATTTGCGAAACATCGACGCCCTTCTGTGTAAAATAAACCGTTAGTTGCTTCAGCTCGTCGAGAGAGATTATCTCTTTTGTCTCTAATAACCGATTTATCGTCGTATCATTCAACATTCGTATATACCTCCCCTTCGGCTTTCTTCACAATCTCTTTGAGCACGAACTTCTCGCCGAGATATTCTTCTCCGTCTTCCGAACGAACTGGCGCATAACTTTTTCCTTGTTCAACGCCTTCGAGGACGATTGAATCCATTATGTCCCAAACGAAACTCCAATTGAAATTCGTGTATTCCTTCGCAAGCTGACCGACGTAAAAAAGCATTTCCTTGGGTTTTAACCCGAACCCGAAAATTTCTTCCTGAATTTCCTGCTTCGCCGTATCGAGAACGAGATTGTAAATACTCTTTATGTCGTCTTCGTCTTTGTTTTCAAAAACATCATCGAGTACGTGAACCGTTTTTTTATTGTTGTATTTCCGATAAGCGTTTCGGAATTTCGCAAGAATTTTTGTATCCACCTCAAACCCTTCGTTTTGATAAAGATTAAGAAGGTTCGTGTTGGACTTCCCGAACTTTATATCGAAATCAACATTTTCAAACTCTTTGCATAAAATATTCATCGTGCAATTTGAAACAATCAGCGGGGAGTATTTTTGATATCTTCTAACAAGCATCTTCTCTGCCTCGGTTTTGTCGGGTTTTGCGAGAAGTTTTTTGAACTTAATACCAAACATATCTTTCGAAACAATGTTGTAACCATTTTCGAACTGCTTGAATTTTTTGTTGAGTTCGGAATAAAGATAACGGAAGAAATACGGCTTTTTACAAATAACCATTGAGTTATGTTTATATTTTTCCGCTTTTACTTCGTCCGTGTCATCTTCGTTTACTTTTGTGTGTTTTCTCCACTCAGCTGGAAGTTTTTGCTGCTTTATTCCGAGTTTCGCTCTATCGATTTCCTGCCCGACATATTCGCGAAGAAGTTTTATTCGCGTGTATAACTCTTGGCGTTGCGGCTCCTGTTCGGGTTTATTGAAAATCCCGATCATCGCGTAAATAATCGTCGCGGTGTTTGAAAGGCTACCGACCGCCGTACCAAAACCCATAAGGTCTTTTTTTACGAAGTTTTTCTGGGAAATCTCTTCCTTGCGAGCAATTCCTTTTTCGTAAGTTATTATGCTTTCATTTCTGTGAGCACCTTTCAAAAAATATTCGTTATCCGTTGAAAGGGCTATGTCACCCAGTTAGTACCCTCGGTTTCCCGATATTTTTAAGGGGCTTAGACTATATCATCTATGAATGGCACTTCGATTTAAGGGGTTTTCTCCCACCGTCTCGCAACGGCCCTACTCCTATTGCTTAAAGCCAAGGGATAGTCGTTTGAGTTTATCTTAAAATTCTAAATATTTCTTATATTTTCTTTCTAAATATACGCGAGCGTCTTTGTATATCCAGTCTAAAAATTCTCTTCGTTCATCTCGTTTGCCACGAACATATAACATTATATTGTCTTTGTTTTCTGGTCTACGATAATGGTAATTGCAATTAAATCCATTAGATATTAATATATCTCCAATATCTTGCAATATCTTGGTTCCACCACATATATCTATACAACCGCAATCAACACTAATACTACCATTTCCATCAAAATATCCTCTAATAAAATCTTTATAATATTTTTCTGGTATTTTATCATATGGGAATGGGACCTTTTCTCGATGCGGCGTCACACCAAGTTTATAAACATTCTCTATAAATTTAATAGGTTTTATTGCAATTCTGAATACTTGACTTTCTTTACTACGATAACTTTTCCCAAGCTTCGCTGTATAGGAAGTAATATTCCCACTATAGTCCCAATCGGCCTTCATTTTTTCTAACAATTCCTTATCTTCTTCTTGAAGGTCTATTTTTAAAACTTGATGTTTTATGCTACAATATCCATCCGCCCATAAAAAGCCAAGGTAATAAGCTTTATCAGGTGTGTTTATAGAAGAAAAATAATCCTCATTAATAGAATTCTTATAGCAATTAGCGCATTTACCACCGAGCTTAGCTTGAACAGTTGTTTTTATTACAATTTTTCCACAATTTAAACAAGTGCACTCCCATTTGCTTTCTCCAAGATATTTATTGACCTTAACATTCCCAAAAATTTTTCCAGTTAAGTCTTTAAACGCGGGCAATTATCTCACCTCCTTATTATTTATTTTTATACGCTCTATTAGAATTTTAAGATATTACCACAGGATTACCATCGTCTTTACGTTAAGGCTTCCCCTGTTAGCCGAAACACTAACAATCATTTCCTATTGTTCCTATCGTTGTTTCGACACCCAACTCTGTTGGTTCACCATTTTTTACTTCGACAATTGTTTATCGAAATCACTATCCGAGTGTTTAAATGTCGCAACATCGTATATGCTGTACACCAAACCACTCTTTATATACTGATACCACTTTTCTGTGGTTTCACTTTTATATAACTTCGACGGGTTATGCTCACTTGTATCGATCATTGGCGAACGACAACAGTCAACATAACCCTCAATTCGTCGTTCATTCCAAAAATTCGACCAAACGTGTTCGGCTGGAATTTCTCCCTTAACTGGTAATCCCAACGCTGACTGGCACTGCGCAATCGGGTCGGAAATCATAAACTGGTAGTTTCCCTTCACCCAAATTTTACCAATCTTCGCGCGATTTATACACTCGACGATGTTTTTATAAATCTTCCGCTGAACGTGCGCGTCTTTCAGCATCTCGTTGTTTTTCACGATCGCTTTCATAAACGTCGACTGCGCCGAAGAGTACATCCTTTCGTAAGTTACATCTTCGCTTTTGCCTCCAAACATAAAAAGAAGGCTGTATAAATCATCGCCCGAACAAATGTTCTTTATCCAATCGATAGTCGGTTGAATTAACCCGTGAATATCTTCCTTCGAAAGGGTAAGCGCTTGAATATATTGGTAGTTCGCGAGAACGTATTCATCGTCGTGTTTTTTGTTGTAACGGGCGACGCCCCAACGAAGCTTGTATTTGTTGAAATAATACAAATACTCCTGCCAGCTCGAATATTCCTTATATTCTTTGAACTGCGACTCGCTTAATAAAACATCAATTTCATTCAACGGGTATTCAACGCCCCATCTGTCTTTAATTTTTTCTATTCCGTGTTCCGCAGCGTAAGCCTTAAAATCGAATGGAACGAGATTGCCTTTCACGAACGAGCTTCTTACGACGAACGACGAAGGCACGTAATCGAGTTGCATATCTTCCGCCCACAACTTGCTGAATTCGGGGTCTACCAAACCTTGCCCGTCCGCGCTATTGAGCGTCAAATCCATCACACGTTTTTCGATGTAGTGTTTCGTTCGAGGTTTACCCTCTTCGTCCAATTCTTCCTTTCGGCAAATAAAATCGACATTTTGATTAGGAAGCGTTGTCTCGAAGTCTTTTATCACACAAACTCGCGGCGTTCTGACCCACAAAACCGATGAAAATGAAAGTGCAAAATATGCACCGAGCTTCGGGAGAACCGCTTCTTTGAGCCTGTCGGCGAGCCCGCACATAAACACTTCGTAAAGATAAGGGTAAAGCTTCTCGTTTACGTAAATCGCGTTATTACGACGCAAATTTCCAGCGCCCGCGCAAAGTCTTGTGTACCTAACTCCGTTTACTTCAAAACCTTTTGTTCCGATTTTAAGATACTCCGATTTCTTCTCACAAACTACAACGATTATATCTTTTACAAAAAGAATGTCCTGAATTTGTTGGTTTACGATATGCCCTTCGAGTATTTTTCCTTCTCTTTTACAAATACGAAGAGTTGTTCGAAGGTTTTGCACCGCGTCAAAAATCTCTTTGTGACTTCTTGTATCCCCGTAATAATCCCGAATTTTATAAAATACCATATTATCGCCGACGCTTACAAGATTTCCGTCTTGAATCGCCCGTTTTCGAGTATAATTATCGATTTTTAAATTATTCTCAACAATAAAACTCGATGGTAGTTTATAAACCTGATACAAATTTTGCAAAACTGGCATTATTCTCTCCTTTAGCCTATGTTTTTAAGAAATGTTCTCGTTGTTTCCAGCAATTTTTCCAAATTGCCATCGTTAATTAACTCATATTCCATCGGATAATTATCAAGTGCTGTTTCGCTTGGATGTTTTCTTTGTTCTTCCGTTAAACCATTATCAAAATTGGGGCGAATTACACGAACCGTAACACAATCAAAATCATCATACATTTTGTCGATTTCATTTGGGAAACGAACATCTGGAATAATTACATAATCGTACAATGTTTTTATACCTTTTAACAATGCCGTGACCATATCTACCCAAGTATCGGGGTAAGTTTTACGAATTACATCGGTTCCGAGCCACTGTAATAATTGGCGACCTTTTTCGTCCTTAATTCCATTCCAACCAAAATAATTTTTTGCAAAAAGTTTAAGATTATCGGCATAATGAATTATTAGGACCTTTCTCTGTTGCTTTTCCAACAATTCTTTCATTATAAAAGCCGAAGAATCTTTTCCGTTTTGAGCAGCACCCGAAATTAAAATTATTTTCATCTCAATATCCTTTACAAACAAATTCTGGATTTTTCTTAAAAAATTCTAAAATCTGATAAACTTCTTCCCATGTTTGAGCAACATACAAATTATCTACATTTGGTTTAACCCTATTCCACGGGAAATTATTACCACCTTGAAAAAGAATTTTTATTGCGGCGTTTGTATTTTCAATACTCTGTATATTATCATCGATTTGAATTCCACCCTGCATATTTATATGCCTTTTGCATAAATTCATATCATTATCGATTAAAACGCCTGTGAATTTATAACCCAAATCTTTCAAATATTTTTCTTTTTTCTCCAAATTTAACCTTGTCCCGCAACTTACGATTTCAACTTCGAAATTATTATCTAAGAATCGGTTATATTTTAAAAATTCTTGGCTATAATGAACCGTGTTCCAGAAGTCGTCACATTCAAATAATTCAATCACATCATTATTTGTTAAAGTTTTGTCAATTGAGAGATAATGAAAATCTTTTAAATCTTTAATTGTTTTATTTGTCCCGTTTTTCTTATTTAATAAATTGATAATACATTTGGAAGAATCTATAATCGTATCATCACAATCTAAAAATATTTTCACGTCATCGTTTTCCTCCTTGTTGGAATACATATTTTCTAACTTACAACTTTATTATAACACAAAACATTTACGTTGTCAATTAAACTTGTATAAATTATACACAAAAAATGTATATTTTAATATTTATTCAAAATAAACTACACTTTACCCACCCAAACCACCCTAATTACACCCAAAAACTTTATTAAATATGAAAACTATGTAAAAAATATAAGAAATAATATGAACACAAACCTTCCTTTGCGAGAAATATGATTCTGTGTTTTGGGTATAATGCTCCCATGCGATAACGGGACAACATTATACCCTTTTTCACAAACTTCCCCTGCTTGAGTTTCCGTTCTGCTATAACACACATATAAACAATGATTTCACATCGTCATACCTCTCGTTACATGCGAATCCATAACGTTTTTGTCGAGGTAAGCGCTCTCTTCTTCGCCTTCCTATGCCCACCGTCTTTTTTATTGAGGTTTTGTTTGGTGTCCACGATCCTCTTACGCAAAATATGTCGGTGTGTGGCGACAGTATCTTGCGGCAGTCCTGTTGTTGAAGCGGTGGTGCGTCCGCTGATACCTATTCAGTTTCGGGGGCATTATAACATAATTGTTAAAAATGTGTGATTGCAAAAGCAACAAAAATAAAAATATTTTTTAGAATTTCGTATGTAATTTCAGTTGACAATCTATAATATATATGTTATAATGCTGTTAGACGATTAAGAATCGTCAAAGGAGAAAATATGGCTAAAAAACATATCGAAGACTTTATTCCAAAAGATATGGATTCTTTGTTTTTAAGTGTTGCTAATCTCAATATGGATTATGCCACGCGCATGGACGAAGATCCGAAGTTGCCCAACCCCGATCTCTATATGTATTACGACGGGTTAAAAAACAGAACCGTGTGGCTCGATGACTTGGTTGATGAAACTACAGCTATTCCTATTACTAAAATGATTTTGGCGTGGAATAGGGAAGATAATGAAAAAAATATTCCGATCGAATCACGCAAACCGATTAAATTGTTTATATATACTTGTGGCGGCGGAGTTGAGGAAATTTTTCATATCGCAGACATAATCGAGATTTCAAAGACGCCCGTCTATACTTATAACATGGGTATTGCGCTCTCCGCAGGATTTGATATTTTGATTAGTGGACATAAAAGGTTCGCCCTCAAAAATTCGAAGGCATTATATCATTCTGGTTCAGCAGGTGTTTCTGGAACAGCCGAACAGATACAGTCGCAAACAGCGCAATATTCTAAGCAGCTGGAAACCTTAAACGCTCGTGTTCTCAATAGGACTAAAATTTCGAAAGAATTGCTCAAAAAGAAAAAGAAATCCGAATGGTATATAAATGGTGAAGAACAACTTGAACTCGGGGTTGTCGATGAAATCATAACCGATATAAGCGAGTTGTTGTGAGGGGTGTATGGCTACTAAAAAAACTACTACTAATATCGAACAAAAACAAATTGAAATTCCCAAAGATATAACTCAATGTACTTTCTGGAAAAGACTTCCTTATCAATTGGAAGAAGAACAGTGGAATTATATAAAAGCCATTTGGGATAAGAAAAACCTTATGGTTATGGTTGATGCTTGCGCGGGAAGTTCTAAAACGACGCTCGCGGTTGGAATGGCACTTCTGATGTACGAACTTGGAATCTACAAAAAGATTTATTACATCGTTTCGCCGTGTCAAGAACAGGAATTAGGTTACAGACCAGGGCAAACTGGTGAAAAATTGATGGACTACAGCGGCCCGTTATATGACGCGCTTATGGTATGGGGGTATGACCCGAACAAAACCGTAATTTCCGATATGAATATGGAAGCGGTGAAAAACGGCACGGCCTTTGTTTATTTGACTTCTGATGTATTTTTGAGGGGTTGTAATCTTTCAGAGGCTTTCGTTATAATCGATGAAGCGCAGAACAGCAAGCAGCTTAAAAAGATAATTTCTCGTTGTCACGACAATTGTAAAGTTGTTTGCGCTGGGCATTGCGGTCAAACGGATCTTCGGTTCCCGCAAGATTCTCAATTCCCCAAATACCTCACGGCGGCGAGAAGAGTTGATTTTATCAAGATTATTGAATTGACGAAAAATTACCGTGGTAAATTGAGCCAATTTGCAGATGAGGTGTACTAATGGACTTTAAAGTCGAAATATTAAAACACCCGACCGACGAAGATTGGATGTGGTGTAAAACTTGCACATTAAATACCGTCGGTAAAACATCTGCGAAACTTCCAACGGCAGAATGGAAACATAAAATTCTCGAAGCGGGGCATAGCCCAATCAGAGAATTATGGTTTGGGATAAAAATGCAAATACCATATTACGTTTCGGTGCATTTTGTTCGCCATCATATCGGGGTAAATCATTACGTCCAAACGCAGCGTAATGATCGCCAAGATAATTATGATAGAAGAAAGGCAACGCAAGACACGATAGTTTCTCACGTAATGAGCGTAAACGCCCAAGAGTTGATTTTTATGTCTCATAAGAGATTGTGTTCGCAAGCTTCCGTCGAAACCAGAGCGGTTATGAAAGAAATATGTAAACAGGTAGAAGAATTATGCCCAGAGTTTATCGGGCTTCTCGTTCCTGAATGCGTTTATCGAAACGGGAAATGCACGGAATTTTATCCGTGTGGAGCAGCCAAAAATTTGCTCAAAATAAATAACGAAAAATTAAAAAAGGAAATAGACAAAAATGATTAAACTCGGATATGTTGCCCCGAAGAGGGGCGGAAAAACTCAATTCCTCATCACGATGATTCAGGAGGAATTTTCGCAGGGACATAGATGTTACTATCTCGGCGGGCAGAAACACTACGAAGAAGTTGCCGAAAAGCTCGCGAAACAGGGCTGTCAGGCGAAACTCGAACTTATCACCAAAGACCTTATGCCGACCGAAGACGATTGCGCGGTTTTTACCGATAACATAACTTGGGAAATGACCAGTATTTTCCCGTATGCACTTCGAGCGATGGTAAAACTTCATGGTAATTGGTATTATACGATTCCAAAAGAGGAATTGGTTATACTTGAAGACGGAGACGCCGAAGAGGAGGGTTAAAATGAAACTTCAAGAAATTTTAGATATTTGCGACCAGTTTACTAAACATCCTGAAGACGAGACGGCAGTAAAAGCGTATAACGATATGCTGCAAAACCTTGTGATTCGCGCCTATCTTCCAATGCAAGAAAAGGTAGTCGCGCTTGTACGTATGGTCATGGATAGCGATAAAGACATCGATGTTCCCGAAACATTTTTTACAGCGGGGCTTGAAATCGCGTGCTGCTTCGATGGGCTTCTCTCGTATGTGAATATTGAACCTGAAGTAAACCCTGATATTAAAAGTTACGAAAATTATGATTTGATTTATCAGTCAGGATTAGCGGATTATATTCTCGAATATTGCGGTAAAGATTATGAACGACTTGTCCGTATGATGGAACGTACTCTCTCTTACGAAAATCTTACCGATCTTGTTCAGAGTATGAGAGAAATGGATACGGGGAGCTTAAGAGAACTTGTGAATACTCTTCGAAATATGAAAGATGAGATTGACCCCGAAGTTATTAAAAACATCGCCGACATCGCTCGTATGAACGACCCCGCGTTGAATGATCTCAAAGACACGATTGACAACGAAGCGGTTGATAAAGCGTTCGAAGAAAAGACGGACGAAAAGCCTAACTAACGTAACCCCAAATAACCCCTCGCTTTCGAGGGGTTATTACCGTCTAATTATGGCGAATTTGCCGTATTTATTGATAGCGTAATTTGTGCAACGACCACTGCACAATTGTGACAACGCGGTGACACAAAAAAGTTCTTTAAAACGCTTGACAAACGGATTTCGATGTGGTATAATAGAAGCAAAGATGGAGGTAAATATGATAGACATCAACAAAGCAGAGAAATATTTCAAAAATAACGGATATGCCGATATAATCGAAGAATCAAAACCTTTTTGCGCTTATTATACGAGTATGAACGTTTGGGGTAACGAGGTTATTTGGCTTAACATTTCTTACCCCGAAAAAGTCACTCAAAAAAGGTATAAGTTAAAAACTTATAAAGTCGACGTCGAAATCGGCAAAAATGAAACCGATATAAACGCGATTAAAGAAAAAATTATCGATAGCCTTTACGCGAAAAACCTTGAAATGTTTTGCGGAATTACTGATAGGGAAAAATTGCTAAATCTGACGTGTAACCAACTTTGCGAATGGCGTTGGCTCGAAGATGACGGAGGAAAGATATTCTCCGAAACCCATAAAAACGGGGATGTAGTTTATACGGCTCATCTCGTTAAATACGCGGTCGTTTTAGACACGGACGGGAACCCGATCGATCCCGACATCAAGGAAATTAAATAATGGTTGAAGAAATATGGAAAAGCGTATTGGGATTTGAAAACCTGTATCAAGTAAGTAATCTCGGGAATGTTAGGAGCATCCGTTTTAATAAAATTAGAAATATGAAAAAACAATTGTCTAATCGCGGATATTTTGCGATCGAGTTTTGTGTTAATAATAAGAGAAATACTGTTATGATACATAATTTGGTAGCACAAACGTTTATTTGTAACCCTAATAACAAACCTGTTGTCAACCATATAAATGGGATAAAAACCGATAATAGAGTGTGTAATTTAGAATGGGTCACGGTAAGTGAAAACGTTACGCATGCTTATCAAACGGGGTTAACATCCAAACATAACACTTTTCAAAACCAACCAAATCAAAAAATAATCAAAGATATAATCAGTGACTGTGTCTATTTTTCAATACGCGAAGCTGCAAGACAAACAAATATCAAAAGAGACACAATAAAGAGAAGTCTTGACTTAAATATTCCCGTTTGTAATAATTCATACCATTTTATTTATGTATAATGGAGGAAAATAAATGACGTATTTTGTTTTTGCAGACCCGCACGGTAATTACGAAGCTCTTATAACTGCGATTACCGAAATGGGTTATGACGCGGCGAACCCGCAACACCAACTCATCGGCTGCGGGGATTATTTCGGCAGGGCGGCACAGAGCAATTCGGATTGCGTAAATATTTGGCGATATCTTACTTCTCCTCATCACACGAATAAACCGATTTGTATTCGGGGGAATCACGAGAGTATTCTCATCGATGCAATCGAGCGCAGGCAGTTAACCGAAACCGATATATATAACGGTGAGCACATCACATTCGCTTCGTTTTTGGGGCGTTACCCAAATCAGGTAAAACGTGATTATTACCTACAATTTGACGCAGCGAAGGCGATGATTGATTTCGGGTTTTACGACTGGCTCAAATCGCTTCCGTGGTATTTCGAGACGGAGCATTACATTTTCACGCACGGGTTTGTTCCGCTTCAGTGGTTTGGTAAAAAGTGGAAATTGAGCGACCTCTGTGATTGGGAGTGGAACACAGCTTCGTGGGCAAGGACGCCCGATTATATCTTGACGCTTGATCAAACTCACACAAAGGTAGACAAAACCGTCGTGTTTGGGCACTGGCGAGCAAAGGAGCTGAACGAGAGATTTGCTGGGAAGTGGGAAGAGATAGACGGCGATATTTACGTTGATAAAGAACGCAGTTTAATCGGACTCGACACAACGACAGTATTGAGCCATAAGATAGGGTGTATCGTGATAGAAGACTAATCCCAGAAAGGGTTAGAAATATCGGGTTCGCGACGTAGCCATAATTACGTTAGCCCGTTAGAGCAGGAGAAGAGTTATGGAAAAAGAAAAGATGACGGTGGAGCAGGTACGAGAAGTTACCAAAACGTTTGGCAAGAAATGGTTAGAGAACCAAATCTTCAAAAACATCAGGCAAGCAGCAGAGCACGGCGAAACAAGCATCGTTTGGGATTTTGAACATTGTATGTTGTTTGTCGTTGTTGAAATACAAGAAGAACTTCGAAATCTCGGATATTATGTAGATTGCATCGACGAAGATACGAAAACAGTCTTGCGAATAAGTTGGTAAAAAAATCAGTTTGTCAAAAAACAAAGCCCCGTTTCGGCGGGGCTTTTTGTTTGTCTAAAATCGCAGGACTCGTTTTTAATCAGAGAAATAGAGTTTGGCGAATCGGAAATCACGGAATAAAAACGGGCGAGACGGCTTTGTATCATTGGAGTGATATAGTAACATTCGTTCTCGGCATTTAACATTCCAATGTTAGATTGATAAAAACGATGTTAAATCGAAATCACGGACAAGATTGTGCGAACCGAGCCGAAACCAACTTTTCGCGTGGATTAGAACAAAAGACGTGTTTAAGTTTATGTATTTTAAAATATTAACAACAAACGCTTGACAAATCTTAAAAAATATGTTATAATGATAACAAAAAAAGTAGTGCCAAGTATGGAAAAGTCTTACAAATTTAGGATATATCCGAATGAAAAACAAAAAGAAATAATTGCGAAGACGTTTGGTTGTTGTCGATTTGTATATAACAAATATCTTGCAGAAAAGATTGAATTATATAAAACTGAAAAGAAAAACATAACATATGTAAAATGCGCAAAAGCAATGTCTGAATTAAAAGACGAATTTGAGTGGTTAACAGAAGTTGATTCCACGGCTCTCCAGTCCTCTCTCAAAGATTTAGATAATGCTTATAAAAAATTCTTTAAAGAGCATGCGGGTTATCCAAAATTCAAAAGTAAGAAAGATAATCGTAGGTCTTACAAATCCAAATGCGTAAATTGTAATATCGAATATCTAAATAATCACATTAAACTACCGAAGCTTGGTTTGGTAAAAACGAAAAACAAGTTAAAACCACAAGGACGAATAGTTAATGCAACAGTGTCGCAGGAGCCGAGCGGAAAATATTACGTCTCGTTGTGCTGCGTAGATGTAGATATTCAATCATTACCGAATACAAACAATACAGTCGGAATCGATTTAGGCATTAAAGAATTTTGTATAACAAGCGATGGCGAACTTGTAAATAACCCGAAATTTCTCAAACATTCTCTCAACAAACTTGCAAAAGCGCAAAGAGAATTATCTCGAAAATCAAAAGGTGGTTCTAACCGTAATAAAGCAAGAATTAAAGTAGCGAGATTATACGAGAAGATTTCAAATCAACGGAAGGATTTCTTACAAAAACTCTCGACACAAATAATCAAAGAAAACGACGTAATTTGTCTTGAAGATTTGCAAGTGAAAAATATGGTTAAAAACCACAAACTTGCACAAGCGATAAACGATGTTTCTTGGTCTGAATTCGTTAGAGAGTTAGAATATAAAGCACGTTGGTATGGTAGATTGGTTATCAAAGTAGATAAGTTTTTCCCAAGCTCTCAAACTTGCAGTGTTTGTGGGTATAAGAACACTGAAACAAAAGACTTAAAAGTTAGAGAATGGGATTGCCCCGTTTGTCATACTCATCATGATAGAGATGTGAATGCGGCGATAAACATTCTCAATGAAGGGCTTAAACAATTAGCCTAAACATAAACAACCGTCGGAACGACGGGGATAGCTTGGTAAATATTCTGGCAGTAGTCGGAAGTTCCCAAGAATCTCGCGACTTTAGTCGTGAGAGGTTCAAGTTTGTTATTTTAGACGTAAACCCATATTGGGTCAAAAGTATTAAACATTGGGTCTTTATCGGGTCATCTTAAACCCGTCGAATTCGAGCAGTTTAAAAACCGATTCTGCATGAAAACTGTTGAAAAATACGCAGTTTTAGTGCAAAGTCGGTTTTTTGATTTTTTTAAATTTTCGAAAACGCTAAAAAGTTAAAATCGATTTTAGCCGCCCGAATGTAATTTACGGTTTTTGCAGAAGCTCTTCGACCGTCTCGACTACCGTGTGTTCGTCTTTGAGTTTCAGGCACGCGCGGCGGAGCAAAAGGTGAAGCCCGAACTCCTCGTCGTAAGTGTCGTCGGGGTGGCAACGCACGGTCGCGAGTTTGACGCCGTGATAATAAGCCGAAAGCTCGTTTTTCTCGCGGCGTACCTCGAAGTCTAATTTGTAATCTGGCGTTTGCGGGGGCGTTATTATTTTGCCATGAAGCGCTTCGGACATTGAGAATTTGTCAGAGTTGGCGGGGTTAAGACAGGCTGGATTAACGAAATCATAACAATCAAGAATCGATAAATCGGTTGGGCGTATCATAACGGTTTTTGCGATATAATTCAATCTCATTATCCTAAATTCTTTTGCTCTGGGCGTCCAATGATCTGTTTTGTTTTTAGAGGTAATCGTTTCGACTACGCCCGATTTTAATCTAACTCTGGCACCAACTTTACATTCTTTAAATTTCATAAGTTCTCTCCTTTTTCATAAGCCTTTTTGATTTTCTCGCTTAATTCCGCGACCACCCTGTCGTGCATTTCGTTTGCCCGAAATTCGCTGTCTTCGGCGCAATCGTGTATCGCCCACTCGCTGTCGAAGTTGATTGGGTTAAACGTATCCGCGTCCCAATAAATTCCGTCTTGCTTGGCTTTGAACGCCATCGTTTCGTAATAACGGTTGTGCCCAACGGTTTCCCAATAATCGTACCCCTTTGCGGGAAGTTGCCTCCCGACTGTCGAGACGACCCATTTCAGGTCGGCGTATTCGATGAGGGTGTTGCGACGAAATAGACAGTATTCGGCACAGATGTAATGAGCGGGCCAGCCGCGTTCGGTTATTTTGAGTTCCATAAGTACCTCCTTGTTTGGGTATAGTATAGCATAAGAGATGGGATTTGTCAAGTGATTTGAGGGGGATTTTTGATTTTTTTATTTTTTGGGGAAAGGGGTAGGAGCGGAAGGGATTTGGAGGAGGTGAATGTAAAAGAGGGATTTGGGTCGGGCTGTACCAGATGGGGATAAAAGTGGAATTTGGAGGTTTTATAGGTGGGTTTGGAAAAATATTTTTTACGAAAGGAGGGATAAAGAGAGAGAAAGAGGGTTTTAAGAGATGAGAGGTGTGGGGTGCGTGAGAGAGAAAAAGGGGAAATGGATGGGTTTTTGGGTTATGTATGGAAAGCAACGATATACTAAATATATAGTAATCTTATTGAATGACAAATATGTAAATTAGCTTATTTTATAAGTGAAATACATTAAAACACGGAGGTAAACCCATGAAAAAACTCAATTCTTACACATTCACAATCAAACTCCTCGACAGCAAAGCTGAAATTCCTCTTAGCAAGGTATTTGCAGCAGAAAATGCTCGACAAGCAGCCGATATGGCTATGGAGCAAATCGAAGAATTACATTTGACCTGTGAATATCAGCTTTTCTGTAACGAAGAAGAACTTTAATCCCCTGAAGAGTCGTTGAAAATTACGACGAAACGCCTTCGGGCGTCGGGATAAATCCCATTACCTTTCGCGAACGTAGATAGGACGTTCAGGGGTTTAGAGCAAAGGAAACTATCATGTTAACAAAGAAAATTACAGCAAATTTTGAAGCTCACGACTTAATGAACGATGAGTGGAGAAAAGTCAAAACGCTTACTTTTGAAGTAAGCGCCGAAAGCGAAGATAAACTCTGGGAGGAAGCTCACATGCGTTGCGAAGCAGTTGCTTGTGAAATTGAGCGCGATAACGGTTTCCCAACTATTTATCAATACACGGCGTAACCCGCAAGGCCCGTCGAAAGACGATCGGTGCAAGTCCGATGCGCAGCAATGCGCGGCGCTCATGGGTTTTTGCAGAAAGCAAAGCCAAGCCGACACAATCAGGTCGTTCGAAGCGGTCGTCGGCGAAGGAGTTATCCTATGATTAACAAATTTTACAAGATCAATTTCGATGTCATCGTCGATGACAAGACGATTTCGAAGGAGGAGTTTGAAACTTCTCTTCACGAAACAAAACAACAGTGCTTGGACGAAGCACATCAGTACTGTATGAACCTGTGCAGCAAAGTCACGAAGCGTACAGGTAAAGCGGCGACTTACAATTGGACTGACGTAAAGGAGGTGAAATAACCATGAACAACAAACGTTACTTTTCAATGGCTCGCGCAGTCGAGCTGCAAGACGAGGCAAAGACCCTCGAAGAAGCGAAAACGCGGTTCGAGCGTTCTTGCTCAATCTGTCCGAAAGCAGGCTTCTGCATAGAAGAGAAGTGTTATCTCGCGCAGTTGCATACGGCAAAGATGACGCTTCTCGAAGCGGAAGAACTCCGTAAAACGACGAAAGTCGTAACCGAAATCCGCAAGACGCGGAAATACAACCGCAAAGGTGTTGCACAGCGGTTGCTCACGAACGCGGCAAAACGTGTGGTCGCATACTCGCAAGAACTCGCGATAGACGATGCAAGCGTCTTCGTCGAACTCGGCGATTACGAGAGTGCTTATCGCGTTCTCAAAAGAAACGGTCTTGACGACGAAGCCGAAGCGTTAAAGAACGCCATTAAAGGAGGTGATTAAAATGGTACTCGGAATTATCGCAGTCATTTGTTTAACGACGGCAATCGTCGGAGCAACGGTTCTTGTCGATTACGAAAGAGCCGTCAAAGGTAAGAAATCGTTCTTCTGGACGAAAGGAGGTGATGAGTAGTGGAACTCACGTTAAAAGAGTATCGCCGTTATACGCGGCATCTGCTCCGTGACTTCGATATAGAGATCACGGACGAAATCAAAGCTTCGTTGCGGGGATGCAAGAACCACATCGAAATCGAGAAAATCAGAGACAAACTCATAGACGAACGTCTCAAAAAGGAGGTATAAAATGGCTAATTTCTTCAAAGATTACACGAAGAAAAGCGTCGAGAAACTCTCGTTGACGGAAGCAGACAAAGACCTGCTCAAAGTCAAGAACGAAGGTTCGACGCACGACCCCAAGACGTTACCAAAGCCTGAAAAGGACGAGGAATGAACCACGGCGTTTCGCGATGTTCGCCTGAATAATCGCAAAATATTTTAGGAGGTTCGATATGAACAAAGTACAAGCACACATTCACTCACTCGACGGCAAGTTTGCCGAAGTAACCATTCTCCAATACAACGGAGATAACGATATTATCGTTGAATACGACGGTAAGAAATGCACCGCGATTTACAACATCTTCGCGGGTTATTACGTCGATGATATTTACGGCGTAATTAAGGATTAAGTCCAAAGGAGGTTAAAGTAGACAATTTAACATTTACAGCTGAGCAAAAAGAACAGCTCAAAACCAATGTTCTCGCAATCGAACGTTACATCGAAGAAAACGTCGTTCCGTATATAACGGGCACCGTAAGCCTCGAGTTCGGCGGCGATTATCGCGACCCAAGAACAGGCACTCCAACGTCGCAATACACGTTGTTGGTTTCAAACGAAAAGCAGCGGCGTTACGCAGGCTGGAACGTCTATAAAGACGCATATGTCGGGCTCGCAAGAATGTTCGGTCCCGCGTTCATATTGGAAGAAAGGCTTTCTTCCGACCAATACGCGTTGCTGAAAAATTGGCAGTCGCTAAAACAGCAACTCGAACACGTCGTCGATAAGCAACGCACTGACGCGGCGTTTATCGCAAACTTCAAAGTATAAAAAAAGAGGGGAGAAATCCCCTCTAAACGCTTGACAAAGACAACAAAACATGATATAATAAAGACAATTATGGAGGTAAAATAAAATGTCTAAAAATAACAATTTACACACAGCAAAAACAGCAAAGAATGACGAATTTTATACTCGTTTCGACGATATAAACTTCGAAATCAATCTCGCAGAACACGGTTATCGCCCATTTTTCAAAGATAAGGTCGTTTATTGCAACTGCGATGACCCCGAAGAATCGAATTTCTGGAAATTCTTCAAAACGCGTTTTAACGGTTTGAAACTCAAGAAACTCATTTCGACCCATTACGACCAAGAAGGCAAATCGAGTTATAAACTCGAATACGACGGTGAAAGGGTTGTGAAAACCGAACTCGAAGGAAATGGAGATTTCCGCTCGCCCGAATGCGTCGAATTACTCAAAGAAAGCGATATCGTGGTAACGAATCCACCGTTTTCGCTTTTTAGAGAATTTGTGGCTCATCTTATAAAATACGAAAAGAGATTTGTTATTTTGGGAAACCCTAACGCTGTCACTTATAAAGAAATATTCCCGCTTATTAAAGATAATAAACTCTGGATTGGATATAAAAGTTTCAGTCAAGATATGTATTTCCATGTTCCGAGAGAATACAAGGAGAGATTTTTATCCGAAGGCAAAGAGGGGAGCAATTACGTCATCAAGAACGGTGAAGTTCTTGGCAGGGCGCAAGCGATATGGTATACCAACCTCGATATCCCGAAACGTCACGAACCGATGCTTTTAGGCTGGAAGTTCGAAAAAGGTCTCGAAATGGGAATTTACCAAAAATACGACAATTACGATGCTTATAACGTCGATAAAGTTTGTCAAATTCCGAGAGATTACGACGGCGTTTTGGGAGTTCCGATTACGTTTTTGGATAAGTATTGTCCTGAACAGTTTGAAATTCTTAACGCAAACGATTACAGAACATCCGATAACGTACCAAAGAAGTCGCACGGTCTAATCAAGGATAAAGAGGGCTACATTAGAGAGAGAGAGAGCAACCTATGCTCGAATCTGCATCAAGAGAATTGCTTGCACCAGGAGCTGACGGATGGCACATCAACGGCAAACGTAAGTATGCAAGAATATTCGTGGTATTACGACATGGTTTCACGCCCGATAATCAAGGGAACTAAAATCTATCGTCGTATGTTTATTAAAGCAAGAAAGAGCGGGAATTAAACCGCTCTTTTCTAATAAAAAATAAAGGAGTTTTAATTATGAAAAATTTAACAGCAAAAGAACATTTTGGTTATGCAGTAACCATCAGACGCCTTTTCGAAGGTTGCACGAACGAATTTGGAGAACCGTGTTTCACGAATAAAGAAACAGGTGAAATCCGTTGTTTCGGTGGGAAATTAAATCCTCGTCCGTCTTATCAGAGAGAGTTCGTCTACTCGGAGCAAGACCAGAAAAAGGTTTTCGAGACGTTGCACAGAGCGTTTCCCCTTGGCACCATGTATTGGTGCGATACGGGCGACGGAAGTTACGAACTTATCGACGGGCAACAAAGAACGATTTCAATTCTAAACATCTTAACAGATGGAGTTTCGATTTCGATCTACGGAGAAGATAAATTCTTTTCCGATTTACCCGAATCGGAGCAGGAACAAATTCTCGATCAGGAATTACTCATCTACGTTTGTTCGGGCGACGTCAGCGAGAAACTCGATTGGTTTTCGACGATAAACATCGCAGGTAAAGCACTCAAAGCGCAGGAATTACGTTCGGCAGTTTACAGCGGTCCGTTCGTCAGCGATGCAAGGAGATATTTCGTTAGCGGAGCAGCAGGAGCGGCACTCGCAAACGGTTACGACGTGTTTGTAAACAACTCGACACTCAGACAGGAATTACTCGAACAGGTTTTGTTCTGGCACGCAGATTTCGAGGGTTTTAACGATGGAAATCTCGACAGAGCGATAAGAGGTTATCTTAAAGCACATCGCTCGGACAAAAACGCGAAATCGCTTTTCGCTTATTACGAAGAAGTGCTCGGTTGGGCAAATTACATTTTCGGAACAAAATACAAAAAGGAATTACCGAAAGTCGAATGGGGTTTGCTCTATAACCGTTATCACGAAGTTCCGTGTTCGCCGCGTGAAATCAGAGCGAAAGTCGACGCGTTGATGGAGAACCCCGAAATTACAAAGAAAGTCGCGGTTTTCGAATACGTCTTTTCTGGCGAAGAGAAAATTCTCTCGCCGCGTGCATTCGACGACTCGATGAAACGCTCGAAACTCGAAGAGCAAGACCACAAATGCGCTTATTGTGGAGGCGAAATTCCCGATATGAAATCGGCTCACGCAGACCACATAGTTCCGTGGTCGAAAGGCGGCAAAACGGAATACGGGAATTTGCAGATTTTGTGCGTAAAATGCAATTGCAAGAAATCGGCAGAACAAGAAGCGGCTAACACGAGAGAATTCTCGATTAAGCAATAAAAAATTGCTGACCTAACGGCAATACGGGGAAATAAATAAAAGTCATCAGGAGGTAAATATGACTATTTTTGAAAACGACTTTATAAAAGTCAGCACAACAGGACACGATTACGACTTCATCGCCGTAATCGAGAACAAAACAAACCAAGAAATCTGCGTTCATTACGACGAACCAGGCTACAACGACAACTACGATCCGATTTTAATCGCACCGAACGATTGGGTCGGATTATTGGCTGGCGAAGAGGGCAGAGATTGGGTAAAAGCGATCGAGAACAATCAGATCTATGTCGTGACGGACGACGATGAAATCGGTTACTACCCGACGGGTTGTTCGATGACGCAATGGAATGACGATTGCGAAGAAATCACGAACGAGGTCGAAAGAATACTTAACGAGTATAACTTATACGACCACGACCGCAACACGAATGTCGCTAACTCAAATCAGTTAGTGACGGTTTTAGAAATTCTTAAAAAGATTAGATGAGTCATAGGAGGATAAAAAAATGACTAAAATGATTAACAAAACCACTAAACTTTACGCAGGTGACAAATTCGCCATCACCACCACCGACGGAAGAAAACTCCGTCTCGTAATCGAGCAGGATGAACTCTTGGAAGACCCGCGTTCGTGGGATAACCTCGGAACGATGCTTTGCCGTAATCGGCATTATCAGCTCGGCGATTGCAATACCAACAGAGAAACCGAAGAGCAACTCGCGGAAATTTGCCGCAAATACGGAAAGAGCGACGAGGAAATCGACGAAATGACGTTCGCCGAAGAAATCCAGTTCATTCTCGATCAGGATAACGTTTGCGGATTACCGTTATGGCTTTACGACCACAGTGGTATCTCGATGTCGACAGGAAAACAGTGCTCGTGGGATTCGAGCTTCGTCGGGCTTATCTTCGTCGAAAAAGACTTCTACCTCGCGCAGACGTGCTTGAAAGACGAAGAAGGTTGGAAAGAAAAAGCGAAGGAAACGCTCAAAGGCGAAGTCGAAACTTACAGCGATTTCCTCGAAGGGAACGTTTATCAGTGGACGCTTTACGAGCCGACTGTCGTAATCAGACAATCGATGGACGGCAAGGAATTGAGCCGCAAAATCGACGAAGAAGGCGAAATGGTCGATTCGATGAGTGGGTTTTATGACCCGACGTTGGAAGACGTGGAAGAATACTTCGACTTCGAAATCGCAGAAATCGAGCAAATCGACTAAAAACTTGGTTGCGCTATCGACCATAACATAAACGGGCAAAAAAATATTTTAGGAGGTACGTGAAAATGACGTACAGAGAACAATTAAACAAACTTGAAGAACTTGGCATTACGCCGACCAGCATCGAAATCGGAAATTCTTGCGATTGTATTTTCGATTTCGATGCAAGTAATTATTTGGATTAAGGAGGTAAAACAACCATGAAAGATTTAAGAACAAACAAAACGGAACTTTACATCATTATCGAAAACAGCTGTTGTGACGGCTGCGAAGAAATTCAAACGTTCATTTTCGATGACGAAGAAACGGCGCACGAAAAATTCGAGCAACTCGTTGCAGACGACAAAGCGTTCCTCGAAGAGGAAGAAAGAGATGACGTAATCGAAAGAAATGGGTATAGCTATCAATCCTATCCCGAAGGCGAATACGCCGAAAGTCATTACACGCTCGATTTATTCGCAACGAAACATAACGCATAAGGAGGTAATAAACATGCGTAAATTCACAAATCAGGAAATTGCGGAAATCCGCAGAAACATCAACAACGGGAAAATCTACGTTCCCGTGCAAAAGAACGGCAAGGCGTTTGGAGGAGCAATCTTCCACTCGCCTTATCCGTCGAAATTCATCAGTTGGCGGTATTACGGACAATCGGCGATTAAAGATACCAACGAACAACTCCGTTGGCTTCTCGAAACAATCTTCGACGATTGCGAGGACATAACCGAAGCGGTTTGGAACGAATATCTCATCGATTATGTTCCGTTAAAAGACGAATTGGTTTTAGACCGCGAAAGACAGCCGCATATGAAACTCGACAACATTAAAATCGAGGGACGAATCGGCACTTGGTACGAAATTGACCACTTAACGCATAACGGCGTAACCTACGTGCTTTTCGAAAGTGAAATTTGGGGAGACGAGGCTCCAGCCGTTGTAATCAAATATACAGACGACCGCACCAATAAGCGTGAAATACCAAAGGAAAACGAAGTCGGAGAAACTTTCGATGACATCGAAACGGCTCTCGAAGACGAAGAAATTCTCTAATCAAAACAGCCTTGGGACACTTTCCTGCTTGAAAGCCGAAAAAGGAATTATTATGGAAAAATATTACACTCTTATTGAAACCTGCGTTACCGCAAAAGACAAAAACACCGCCATCGAAAAGACCGAAAACGTTCTTCGTGGGGAACCGCAAGGCGTTGAATACGAAGCAAGCGTCGTTCTTAACGCAGACACGGCATACAAGGCTTATTTACAGTATCTTTCGAGATGGATCTTCGACCATTACGAAGACGAATTTAAGGGTTGTTCTCCTGCTTGTTTCGACGAATGGTTCGACAATGAATACGAAGAAGACGAAGAAGACGACGGTGAAAACGTGTCCGAAGACGAAGACATTGATTATGAAAGCGTTGCCGATTTGGTGCTCGATGAGGGTGATTATGAACGCGATGATTATCACGGAGAAATTCGGATTAACAAACAAGTGTTCGACGATTTTGTTAAACATTCTTACATCAAAATCCAATTTGTCAACGACAATGGAGATGACAACGTTTACACATACATAATGGAAAGCGAAGACGACGAATTCATTACCTGTGAATTTATTGGCTAAAAAACAAAACGGTCGGGGTCGCAAAGTCGGCTTAAAAACCAAACCCGACCGTCCTAAAAGGGAAAGGAGCAAATATGAAAACTTATTACATCAGCGTAACAGAAACGCTCAACAAAATTGTCGAAGTTCACGCAGAAGATTCGAGCGAGGCATTACAAAAAGCCGAAGACGCTTATTACAACGGCGAAATCGAACTCGATTACAACGATATGGTTGACACGGATTTCAACGACGAAACCGAAGAAACGATTAACAACTACGAACTCGGTGGAATGCCGAAATACTACGAAGTAAAATAAATTAAAAGGAGATAAAAAAATGAAAGTGAAAGAATTACAAGCGGTTTTAGCAAAAATGGAACCCGATGCGGAATTTAATAACTGCAAAGCGTTTTTCGACATCGCAAAAGAATCGGATATTCAAGATTTCGAAAATGCTTTGGAATGTCTTGGATATAAGACAGAGGAAATAAGCCGCAACAAACTTGCACAGATGAACAATGAAGTGCAAGACAGACTTGCAAACGATGATGTCTACAATCAAATTTATAACAACGTTGTTTGCAACGTCGCAGAAGAAAATAATTTGGAGGTTGAATAATATGTTAAAAGCAAAACTCAAAAACGGAACAGTAAAAGTAACCAACTACGATGACGGTATGGCGGAGGGAATCCGCCTTATCCTCACCGACAAAGATGGGAACGAAAGCGAAATCGCTCTCGACATTTTCAAAGACACGGGCGAAGCAAGGGCGCTGATTTACAAAGTCGGCTCGGACGAACCCGATGAAACCATCTCATTAAACTAAAGGAGATTAAAAAATGATTTATTACGAAATAACTTTAAAACATACACACAACGGAGAGGATACACATATTACAACTTTTAAAAATATAGATGTTGCAAGAGCAACCTACGATTTACTTGCATTATCAGAAGATTTTAACAACGGGAAAACACTAAAACTTAAAAGAATTGAACCAACCTCGACAATTGAAAAAGAACATGTTTTACAATATCAAAATAGAGTATTTAAAGAGGAGGATTTTTAAAATGATATTAACAAACAACCAATACGAAATAGCAATGCAAGTTCCCGACTGCTGGACGGATTTTGACGAGCACCGCGAAGATTACAGAGCAATGCTCACCTCGCGGTTCAACGAAAATCTCGCAGACAAAATTCTCAAAATCATCGACTGGAACTGGTCGGACTTCGCGGAAGAAACTGCGATCGTAATCACGGTCGAGGGCACGAAATGCCTGACGTGGATAACCGACGAATTCACGCCGATCGAATGCGCGGAAAAGGTTTTCCCGTTCGACGAAAAGCAAATCTACCCGCAGCAAAGAGTAGAAATGCAAATCTGCTTCAAGAGATATTATTAAGGAGGTAATTATGTACAGTTATTATTATAACGATGAAACAAAAGAACTCACAATCTACGAAAACGATTGTGTTTTGGCAACAATTAGCGACGTCGAAGAAAAACAGGCAGGAAGAATGTTTGAAGAAGTCGTTTACGAACTCAGAGGAACAAATTTATAAGGAGAACAAATATGAAGTATTATTTAGCAGAAGATTCTGAATACAAAGAGGTCGATATGGCGCGTTTAAAAGCCGCTTTAGAAGAAGCTTACGAAAAAAGTTGGAACGAAGCCTGGAGAGTTGTCCTCAACAGAGTAGAGGACGGCGCTCTTTATTTTAGCATAGAAATGTTTGAAAATTGTTAATTAAAGGAGGTTAAAATTACCATGAAAATTTATAGAGACGAAAATTTAAGCAATTTTGAATTCTGGTCGGGAGCAATCTCGAACGCAGAAGAATTCACACTCGAAGAACTCGATCGTATCGGCGAAGAGCTCGAAGCAGAAAATCCCGACGGAATGGACGAGACCGAAATCAATGATTTGATGTGGTTCGAACCCGAATACCTCGCAAGTCTCATCGGTCTTGAATGGGACAGCAAAACAGGCAAAATTATTAGATAAATCGTCAAATCGCGATTAGACAAATTTGAATTAGGCACTCCTCGCGAAAGCGTTGAATGGGCGAAGACGTCCCTGCCGAAGTGGTAAAGCGTCTGGTAGGCAAGCGAGCCTGCGGTCTCGTACAGCAATCCGCAAATCGCAAATAAATTTTTAGGAGAAATTTCCAAATGAAATTCACAAAACAGAACATCGAAAAACTCAACAAACAGGCAGTCGAAGCGAACGACGGTTTGGTTGAAAGCGTAACAAATTATATTCTCGATAAATTCGATGAATATGACGACCCTAAACAGATAGTGCTTGAGGTGCTTGAACATGGATGTGTAAGCGGAATTGTCGGAGAACTCGTCTATTATTCCGACACGACTGCTTATTACGCGAAGAACAAAGACGCAATCAACCATTTGCTTTATGAGCAGATGGAAGAATTCGGAGATCATAATTTAGAAGAATTCTTCTGCGGAGCGGTAAAATGGGATCCCGAAGATCCGTTGGCTCTCGATTATTACAATCAGAACATTCTCGCTTGGTTTGGGTTTGAAACCACGATGAGAAATGTTGCTTTGCAGTTCGATGAATTAGAGGAGCTCGTTTGAGCTTCTCTAATTCAAATAAAAATTGGAGGTCTATTATGACAGCAGAAATTATGGAATTTATCGGCAAAACAGACAAAAACGGCAACACGGCGCGACTTCGCGTCGACGTCGCAAACCGCAAGTTTTATCGCGACTTCGTGAGTTTTTACGGAAACCCGATAAAGGTCGAAAAGTCAGCAATCAGCAAAATGGTCGAAGCGTATAAATGGTTCGGCTGGAAAGAAGAAAAAATCTAAGGAGGCTATTATGATTAGCAAAAAAGATGAATTACAGCAATTTGTAAGCAAAATCGAAATCAAAGGAAGACTCGAAACAGAAGACGGAAATTATACCGTTTTCTTCGACGAGTTCGAAAACGCGGAATACGAATTCCTCGTTCAAAACAAAGAAACAATTCTCGAACTCTTAAAGAGTTTGGAATGCGTAGACAGTGGGCACACATATATGAAGAATTTGATGTATTGCGGAGATGATGGTAAAATGTACCAAGATGAAGCCTCTTGCTTCCACATTAGATTCCATCTCAATTATTGCCCAAACGTTCCAGAAGAAAAATTTTAATTAAAGGAGGTCTATTATGACAAAAACAGAATTTATCAACAATCTTGCAAACAGCTGGGATTCAGCAATAGATGATTTATCATTCAAAGCGATGTGCGACGAAAATAAAAACATTGAAGCATTATGCGGGGTTTATAAAACCGCTTATCGCACCGACGATTATCAAAAAACAAACGACCCCGATAACGGGCTTTGTTACAAAATTCGCGAATTCGCGATTGACAGAATAATAGAAAATTTGGAGGATTAAAATTATGAACAAAATCACATTAGCACAACTCAAAGAACAGCAGCAAATCTCGTCGCTCGACGAATACGAAAACATGGATTTACATCACGCAGAAGACGTCGAAAGATTTAAAGACATCTTCCCGAAATCGGTCGAAGCAATTGAAAAATTACCGACCGATAAAATCTACGTGAATACGGCAGACTATCAAAATTCAAATTTTGCGTTTGAGCGTTACGGCTCGATACGCGCTTGGGCTTATCAGGCTCTTGAATGGGCGTATATGGATGATTACGACGAAGAAGCCGAACCCGACGATTGGAACACCGTAAACGTTTATCGGTTATTCGACGGATTTAAAGCGGAAACAATCATCGACACAATTAACGAATATTGGCAAATCGAACTTGCCGAATTGGAGGTATAAAATGCAAATCACAAATCTTGAAGAATTATTACAGGCACTCGGCGCGAAGAAGGTCTTCAAAGCCGACGACACGCTCACAAAGCAAGCAGACAAGGCTTACGACAAACTCGTAAACATTCTGGCTTTCGGCACAACACAGGGCTTCGTCGAAAAGAGGTCGGTCGATTTACTCGACGGCTGGATGGACGACGTAATCAGAAACGAAATTTAGGAGGTGAAATTTATGATAAAATGTTGTAATTGCGAAGAAATCTTCGAAACAGAAGAGGATTTAAGCACAATCGTCGAAGTACAAGAATTAGTCGAGGGCGATTGGCTCACTACCGATAGGTTTATCGCGCAAGGTGCTATACCCGAAGACACCGAAACCGTGAGATATGCGGTTTTCAAAGGTTGCCCGAATTGCATGGGCGATGAATACTTAATGGAAATCTAACGCATAAAGGAGGTAAAATATATGTGTGTTTTTGAAAATTTGACAGACGAACAGGTAGAAAAAATGTTAGAAGAATTGCTCGCAAAAGGCTATACAGAAGATCAGGCTTTTACGGAAATCTATTCTAAAGATTGCTCATTAGACGATATGGACAGACAAGGGAATTTAATCAAAGTAAAATGCACTGAAATTCAGTGGGATACAGACGGAGATAAAAAACTTCTTAAAAAATTACCAAAAGAAGTCACGCTCACGATCGACGATTATTGTGAGGGCGACTATCTCGATGACGAATTGGCAGAAATGCTTTCCGATGAATACGGTTTCTGCTTGTTCGGTTTTAACTACGAAATAATAAACGCATAAAGGAGGTAATAAAAATGCGTAAAATTAACAACAACTATTTAGGCGATTTCTACATCGAAGAACTCGAAAACCGCGAAGAGAAAGACAGAGCAAAACTCTACGATTCCGACGAAAACTATCTCGATTATCTTCCACTCGAAAGATATGACGATACCGATCCGACGCTCGAAGAGCAATATAATGGCTACATCAAAATGCTCGAAAGCTTTGAAACCGTTCCTGATTTGATGGATTGGCTCGTTTGCGATTGCGATCTTATCGGGAGCAAATCGGACGCGATAAAATACGTTTTGACGGAATGGAATTTGCCCGATGATGAATGCGACCCACTCGACAGCGAATGGGTAAACAGAATTGGTGATGTTTATATCATCATTTCGGAATATTAAGGAGGTAAAATAATATGGATAAAGAATTACAACAAGCAATCAACGACGCAATCGAAGTCGCAAAACACGGCACAACCGAAGAAAAAGAAAACTTTGTCACTTGGGCGTGCATGGCGATTAGCTGGTTCTCTTCTCAATTTGACGAAGAGAGTAAGCAGGGATTGGAAGCCGTCGAAGCTCAATACAAAGCTTATTTGGAAGCTTTAAACAACTAATTAATATACGTCGGGACACTCTCATGCGTAAAGAGCCGAAAAAGGATTTTTATGAAAAGACCAATTAACAACCCCATTCAACAATTCGAAGTTTGCGAAGTTTGCCCTGAATGCGGAGCAGAAAACATCATGACGTGGGACGTTGAGAAAGACGGTTACGTCGCCCATTGCCCTCACTGCGGATCAAAAATGATGCTTTGTGACGAATGTCTTCATTCTGACAACGTGCCGATTTGCGATTGGAACCCTCACAATGGTTGCTGCCGCGAACGCGAAAAATGCAAAGAAGAACTCTAAAAGTTCTAAATAATTTAAAAAATAAATCGACCTGCGACGGTATATTCGCAGGAAAGGAGTTTATATGAAAATCAATTATGAAAAACTTAATAAAGCAACAAATGGCGGTTATTTCCGTCCCAGCGCAGTTTTAATGAGCGCAAGAAAATATGTCGAGTTTCTTTATACCCATAACAAAAATTATACAAAGTCTCAATGGGAAACAATTTTAGACTTAAAAGAAATTATCGATAATATTGAAGAGTAAGAACCGAATCGAAAAGATAAAAAAATAAAAACCGAGCGGTGGCGGTTATTCCACCGCAAAGGAGTATTTATGGAAAATAAAACTAACATCTCGGCACTCGAAGAACTCGTAAATCAGCAAGTTAAAGCTTACATTTATTGGTGTATAGGTTACGACGAAGATATCGCACAAGAAATCCGATTTGACGCGGTTAAATCTTACTATGAAGACGACAAAATCCCGACGAAAGAAGAACTCGAATATCTCGACAAACTCGAACTCAACTTTACGGAATTCGCAGCTCATTACGAAGTCATCACGCTTGACGCGCCGAACGGAGAAATCTGCACGGTTGACAGCACCTGCGACCTCGAAGAAGCGTTGAAATGGTATAACGAAGAAATCAACGGGTTTGTTTATATCCAACTCGTCGATCACGACTCGATGCTTATCGAAGTTTTAAAATGCAACTTTTAATTGGAGGTAATTTAAAATGAAAAAATTCGATTTTAACAAAGATTTTAATATTTACGAAGAAAAGTATGATTATGTCTTTGTAGAAGCATTTTCTATTATCAGTACAGAAGAATCGGGGTTATATTATGAAGATTTATTCATAATCACACGAACCTGTTATGAAATGTGGCGTGATCAATCATGGCGCCTCTTCAAAGATAACGAAGAATTTTCATGGATGGGACGTGAAGATAACGAAGGCTTAGGATGTTTTGATGGATTCCGAACTTATACCAAAAGGACAGCACAAAACTGGATTGAACTTTTCAAACAAAGTAACTTTTATTATTAATTTTGGAGGTAAAAATTATGAAACTTTTAACTAAATCTGGAACTTACACGCCCTATGAACCCGATTGCGAATCTCTCGCTTATCTCGAAGTTTATCGTTTATCCGAAGACGAAATGCGCGAAATCGAAGAACAGTTTATGCCGCCCGCCGCGATTATGGAATTTCTCGGTTTCGAGAATCCGCATCACTTGGTCGAACCTGGCGCTTGGTACACAGAACGTAGTTTTGTTGCGTATAACGATATAACGTGCCTGCTCGTAATCGAAGTCAGAGAATCACTAAATATTTAAAAGGAGAAAAATCATGAAAGAATTTAAAGCAAATCCCAAAATCTTAAAAGTTGAAAAGTTAAACAACAGCATTTACGGCAATCCTTGCCGTCGCCTCATAACAGAAACAGAAAACGGCAAAATCCTCATCGGTAAAACCGCAACAAACGCACTTCTCGGCTACGAAGTTTCGTATACTTGGGAAGGCGATTGGAAAGTTCTCGCTTATCATTTCACGAAGAACGGGAACTGCATTTTCGACAGATCAACAACCTTGGAGGTAAAATAAAATGACAAAGTTGACAGAACTCGAAAAAGAAAAAGTAATTGCTTGCGTGTGTTATCAAGTAAAGAAGTTCGAATGCGAACGTTACAAACTCGAACTCGCTTACGACAAACTCGGACACTACGACGAGGAATACGACAAGGCACTTGAACACGCAAAAGAAATGAACGAATTTTATTCGAATTTGATGAGAAAATTAAAGGAGGTTCTTTAATATGAACTACGAAAAAATAACAAAAACTCAGGCTCGCAAAATGCACGCAGAAGGTAAAGCGGTTTACGCAACCGCAAGCAAAGTCAACCCGTACTCGAAGTGGATTTCTCCGTATGAAATTCCGAAAGGAATGGATTTCGAGAAATTCTGCAACGAATATTACTTCTACAACTGCAACGCAGAAACGGGTAAAAGAATTACATTCTACAAAGAAGAAAGTCGGTTCGAGCCGAGGCAAAGAACCGCGCTGGACGGAAAGGTTTGGTGGGTGGTTTACGACCGCTTAAATCAGGAATACAGCTCGATAGTTTGCTTCGGGAAGTATAAAACGAAAAAGGATTGTCAATCGGCAATCGACAGTTACAAGGAGGTGTAATATGACACTCGGCGAACTCAACAGAATTTTGGACGATTGGTGCGATGTAAAGGTCGTGCTGAACAATGGAGATGGAGACGAACTCGATCTCACAACAAAAAGCAAGGTTGATTACTTCAACGAACACGAATTCGACGAAGTTACGTTCATCACGCAAAGAGATGGGCACATCGTGGTATTTATAGAAAGGAGGTGATGCGATGGTTTATGCACTGATAGTATTTATGTTGGTTATAGGCTTTGCAACAATCGAAATTAACAAAAGGAGGTGATGTTATGGCATTAGCATTTTTTATGATTTTTGTATTCATTTACAATGTCATCTGTGCCGTCAAGGATAACTAACGGCTGGGAATAAATAAAAAGGAGGTGATGTCATGGCGCTTTTATTGCTTATTATAGTGCAATTTGTAATCTTCTGCGTTAATATCAGAACCCATTAACATAAACCCGTAACAACACGGCGGCCTTTCATCCGCACCGCCTTAAAAACGCGGATGTTCCAGCAGCTGCAACGGGTTTCTCGAAGTAACCGTTGAATAATCGAAAGTGGACTGCCATCTGCCACTATAAATAAAGACCCAGCAGCCCTTACTATGCGGGACTATTTTTCCCAGGGCGCATTTTCTTTTCTCTGCCACCCCCTTTTTCTTCCTAACGCGCCGCCCATTTTTTTCGCTCACGCTCAAATTGCATGTAAGCGCCCCATTTTCAGATCACCATGGACGCCCTATTTTTCCCAGACGACTGCCCTGCGTCTATAAAAAAAGAACGGCAGCCCGAACTATACGGACCGCCGCCCCTCTTAGGAGTATATATATGCAAATGACTTTGCGAGTGAGCCAATTAAAAGACTTCGAGACGGGCGAGTATTCACCACAACCTCGAATTGTCTGTGATTACACCAAGTTTTGACGTGATAAAAAGATTAAAATCGATTTTACCCGCATTTGTTAGCGTTGAATTTCTTCATTCTTTCTCTTGCAGCCATTTTTTCCTCTTCCGACATCTCTCTGACGGGTTGTTTTTTGGCTTTTAACGACAAGCAGTTTTTAACCGAGCAGGTAAAGAAATACCCATTGGGAGTTCCGTCGGAGTTTCGACTAGTCTTTTCAAGTTTCCAAGCCGTGTTTTGGGCATTGATGAGTTTGTTGAGTTTCGTGATCATAAGGTTGTCGCAAGTATAAAGTCTGAATCCGTCCTCATTGCGAAGAAGGGTTATAGTGGTTTCCTGTTCGTCTCCAGCGACGTTGACAATCGTTTCAAGTTTCATAGAGTACCTCCTGTATCTATAGCCATTATACCATAACCGCCGCCGAATGTCAAGTGTTTTTAAGGGGCTGGAGAAATTTTCTTTTTGGGGCGGCGGGACTTTTTTACGCTTCGCTTATCTTCTATCCCTTGGACGCGCATTATGCGCATGCGTGCGTGATGTGCGCTCACGCGTAATAAGGATAGTTATTATATAAGAATTCTAATATACTCATATTAAGTTTACTGGTAATATATACTCTTCACTTGTAATAAGCTAAGTATAAGTAATAAATAAAAGAATAATATTAAACCTAAACTATGAACGAAGTGAATAGTTTAAGAGGATATATTCTGAAAGAATATATCCGATATAAGAGTATATACTCGTATAGAGTAAGAATAAAGTACGGAGTATATACTCGTACAATAATAGGGGTGTCTTCCCTCCAATCTCTCCGTTCCAAGCCAACGGGTAGCGGAGTTGTTCTTCGGGGGAGCGGAGTCTAAACTCGGACGCTGAATACTCCCTTGGGGTTTCCCTCTGGTACAGGCTATCGCGGACGCGGAGACAACCATCGCCAACGTTCGATCTTTGCCCGCCGCCTGGCTCGCTTGCTTAAAGCCAATCGCTGGACGTGGGAATGAAAAGCCTAAACGCGAAATCTAGACAAAAAGAAACCCCAATCTTTCGATCAGGGTTTCGCGGCGGCGGTAAGGAGGTTCTCGCAAAAATGGACGATTATTTCTCATTTGTTTTGCTTAATTCTTTTTGCTTACATAGTGAGGTGATGCCAAAGACTGATTTCCCGCCGCCTGGTGTGAGCCTTGTTCCGTCGCCAATGGGATGTTGCGTTAAAGGCGGCGGATATTTAATTGTAACCCTTTGAGGGCTGGTACAAGCTTGAGCGGCAACAACTTTGCACACGATATCCAACACCGCTCTTTCAGCTTGCAAGTACATTATACCACTTTGTAATGGCTTTGTCAAGCGTTTACAACCGCTTTTTGAAAAATAATTTTGATTATTTCAGATTATTCGGGAACGCGATTCTTTCGGCGCCGTAATTCACGAGCCAATGGGGCAGCTTCTTGCCGTAGACCTCTTCGTATTTTTGGAAGTAAAGAGCGGGCTTTCCCAAGACCGTGCTCGGAGAGATTTCGAGTGCGTCGGCAACCCATTGAATGCCTTCTGCGTAGGTCGAGAATGGTCTGTCCTGGACGAAGAGCGGGCAAGCCGTAACCACGTAGGAGCGACCCAAACTCACCTTTTCGCCCGTTTGGAGGTAATGGAAAAATTCTCTCCCTGGGGCGGCGGTCCAACCCTCAATCGGCTCACCTTTTTCGGCCCAAGGGCACGGGTAAGAATCGGGGTTCGTGCAGCGCTTGCAGTTCCAACAAAGTGTGTCGGCGTAAAGGTCATATTCCTTACGACCATTGCTCTTGGTACGTTTGATTGCGACTTGTTCTTGGTTTGTTTTTTGTCCCATATTTTCTTCCATTTTCGTTCCCATTTTTATTTCCTTCCCGCCGCCTGTTTTATCTTTCGAGCGGCGATACTTTTGCCCTGTTCGCTGATGTTTTTCTTCGTTTTGTAGGGCTGCCTTTCCCATACCCAAAGCGGAAGTTTATCCCCCGTCTGGTCTTCGTAACGAGCCATCATTTTCTCGTAATTCCGTCGTATGTATGCTACGCAAAATCCGAGCTTTTCGGCGACGTATTTTATCACCTCGGCGTAGTCCGTAAAGGGCTTATCTTTGACGAAAAGCGGGCATTCAACGATGTCATAACTCCTGATTTCAAGGCCGCGATCTTTCCATCTCGTCGGGGTCGCGTTCCACCCTTCGATGGGTTCTCCCCTGTCTGCCCACGGGCATTTATGATCTGCCGTGTTGCAGGCACGTTTGCAGTTCCAACAAAGCTGCTGACTGCCTATTCCGCCGCCTGTTCTCTTTTCGATTTCATCTATTTCAACCGTTTTTTTCGGTTTTCTTTTTGTTGCTTTTGCCACTTTATTTGCCATGTATAAGAATTCTTTTGGGCGGCGGTCATCTCTTCAGAACCAAATCCTGAAGCCAATCGGGCGCCCTCCAATCCTCCATTTCTTGTTTGTTTTTGAACTCGATTTCAATACGCGCTCTGTCGCCTTTCTCGTTCGGGTAGGTGTCGAGTGTGTAAATCGAAAGCGTGTTAAGCGGTGTTCTGAAGTACGTCCGAATTTTTACGACTTCTTCTTTACCCGCCGCCGCGTAGATCTTCTTCAACTTCTCGTATTCTTCGGGCGTGATTTCGGCGTTGAGTTCCATATTATCCTGTACCGCCGCCTGCTCGTCGCTCTTTGAGTATTTGGTCGTGAACTCGCATTTGCCTACCCATGAAATGATTGCGTCGGGGTATGCGATTTCGGTCCTGCGTATTCGCGTGCGGAATTTATAATCGCTGACTTCGCCCTCTTCGAGCCACGTCTGGTGAATTATATTTTGTTGGAGAATTATCATGTTCTCTCGGGTTATAGCTTTAATTGCCTGGGCGGCGGATACTTCGAAGCCAAGTTCGAGTTCGCGATCGTATGTTTTCATTTGGTCTCCTTACCGCGTCGATTTCGATACGGTTACTTTCTATGGTTCTATTATATCACTTTTTAACGGGTTTGTCAAGCGTCTGAAGAGGTATCATTCAAATTATATTTATCTATTAGCGCTTTTGCTTTTTCAAGTTTATTCTCGATTGGAATTTGTTTTTGATTTTCTGGGTCTATTTTATCGTCGTACATCCCAATCATCCACCTTTTTAACAAATTACGCATTCTTAATGATGGAATATAAATTCGAATGTGTTCACCCTTTCTTATACCGCTTCTGAACATAAATTGAAGGAATTCTGATAATGCCCATTTATCTTCTTCAATTCTTACACCTTTACTTTCGAAGAAATTTTTAAGAATGGGGTTGAAAAAGATGTTACACATATACGCTACTGCTGTTCTATCGGAATAAGCGTTGGTCGCTCTGGCATTGCACGAAAGAAATGATTTTGCATAACCTTTTCCTTGAAGTTGTTTCTTGTAGTCTTTGAACACCGTCCAAAGGTTTTTATTCGAAGGAGTTTTAGATTTGTTTCGGAAGAAATTATAAAGATTATTCTTAATTCCTTCAGCGTAACTTTTTATATTTTTTTCATACCATGAAACCGATAACGAAAAGGGTTCTTTGCCCGAAGCATTTAGTGTCTCACTATCTTCGATTGTTATTAGTTTAACGAATTTGCTGTTATCAGATTCTACTAGATTATCAACAAAATGATAATTTTTAACCTTGTCACCCTCAACGCCGATATATTTGAATTTTGCTCCGTAAAAGTCATAATAATATCTCTGTACTTGGGCGTCAAACATATAAGTGAGAACATAAACTTTACTAAAAGCTTTGAAGCAATCTACTGGGAAGAGATACAACAATGCCGTGTTATTATGGTAAAATACCGCATTTAATTCGCACAATCTACGATAATTCCATAATTCACCCGTGTACTCTTTGTCTGTCCACTTTAGAAGACCGTTGTCTTGTAATTCTGTTTTACCAAGCACTATCTGCAGATCGCTCTTGCTTATATCGAGCATTTCTACAACTTCGGCAACTTCGTCCATTACGAGAATATAATTCATTGCCCTTACGAGTTTGATAATTTCTGTGTCAAAATTTTTAAACAATGCGTGTGTCGATACTATATTAACACCCTTTTCAAGAAGATATTTGATACCATTTGTTTTCGTTCCATAAATTTCTGGTTGTTTAAAATGTTTATTGGGACAACTTTCAATTATACGATTCACTTCATCAAGATAAGGGGTAATATAAAGAAATCTTTGTTCCTCGTCGGAACTATTAATCATGTTAATTGCTGCCGATGTTTTGCCACTGCCACATATCGCATCCACAATGTTAATTTCTACATTTTCTTGGTAACTTTCTTCGTCTAAATTGATACAATCTTGGTAACTAAATTCGCTTAATTCAAACATGATTTTACTCCTTAAAATAACTGTTTTAGCACTTTCGTAATATTAAAAAGTGCTAACTCGCTTCAAAATCTTCGATAAAATGGGCGATTTTGAGCCCAACCCTTAAAGAATTAAGTAAGGGGTAGATATATGGAACTCGTAGGCGGCGGACAATCAACCGCCCACTCCTCCACTATCTGCTTTTATTATATCATAATATTTTTCTTTTGTCAAGTATTTTATACGACTTTTTTGGAATTATTTTTATTTTTTATTTATTTTCCTTTCGCCCAATTACTCCACATATCCGAGATGTTCTCTTCTCTCTTCTTTTCCGTCGCAGGCTTGCTCGGCTTAACTGTCTTGGGCTTCGCAGGCGCAGCGCTCTTCGGCTTGACGGCTTTCTTAGCCGCCGCCTTCGCTTTCTTCTTCTCGGCTGCTTTGCGCTTACGCTCCGCCGCCTCTGCGTCTTTGCGAGCTTGAATTTCGGCTTTGCGTTCAGCGATTGCCGCTTCTTGCTTCTCGCGCCACTTCGCCTTCGTCTCGGTGTAATCCCGTATATACTTTCCGTCTTCTTGGTACACTATGTCGTATAGCCATTGGGGTAGGCTGTAATCGGCATTTATTGCTTTCGAGTACATCTCTATCGAGAGCGTGTTCTCTCGCGTCGTTAAACGGTATTCACGTCCGCTTTCGTTGTCGATAAACCATATCTCTCTGCGTTGATATGGTTCGTATAAGCTGTGCTCTTTGAGATCTGTGTACTGGGCGGCGGTTATCTCGCTTTCAAGCATTGTAACGTAAACTGGTGGCTTGCCGTATCGCTCGCTGAATTCCGTCGTTTGGCGATAGATTACTTCGCCTGTTATTTGGTTGATTTCTTCGTAAACACTTATTTTCGTCGCTTTCGCCATTATCGTCCGATTGTCTCGTTGCAAATACGCAAATCCCATCATCGAGTTGAGTGAGATGATTAGGGTTTGAGTCGTGATTTTGTCTGATTTTATCGTTGATTTTTGGGGAAGTTGAGTTATTATTGAGTTGTGAATTGATTGTGGGGAGGTTATGCTCCCAAGTCCTTGTCTGTACATTTTTCCTCTTTTTGGGTTAAAAGAAAAAGAGAATGATAACCCACATTCATCCCTTTTCTTCCACTTTTAACCACTTCTCTCCTTCTTTTTTCTCCCATATCATATTTCCGCTATATTATATATTATATATCTTATACTCACATCACTCCGATATCAAAATGGCATCACTTTTCCGCTTTCCGATAACCCGCCTCATAGAGAACTGCTGCAAAATCCAAAATAATATTCGCGCAACCCGCTTTATCTAATATTTTGCCACCCTCGGAAAATACCTGAATTTCTGTTTCCGAAAACTCACCAAGCCTTTTTAAGCCGTAACTTATGACGATTTCCGCCATCTCTTTAATTTGCTCTTCTTTATTCATCTTGCCTTAACCTCGTCTATGGTCCTACTCCAATCAATCGAGACTGGAATTTCTTGACTTGTTGAGTGAACGTTCGGCACCGCCTTTTTGAGCCTTTCCAAGACCTCTTGTTCACTCAGCGTGTCTTTTTTCACTTCGCAGAAAAAGAACGCCTGAATTTTATCGTCGATTGCAACTGGGAAACAACCAATTCTTATGCCGTTTTCCAAACACCAATCGCACATGTCTTTCCATTCGGCAGAACGATTGATTTTAGTGAACTCTCCCGCGTTGACGAATTCGGTATAAAAATTATAAATCATCCCTTCTTCCCCGCGTATTCTTCCCACAACGCAACTCCTCTTTCCGAGCAAATCATTTCGAGCATATCACTTTGTCTCGACAACCATCTTTCATACTTCTCTCTTTCGAGTATGTCTGCGATATCATAGCCACGCTCATACATCTCTTCGGCTTGGCTACCGAGCGTATCGAACACCGCGTCGTAATACTCTTTTTTGAGCTCCTCGTCGGTCAGGGTATCCGTCCACTTTTTCAGTTTCGCGAGTTCCCTCTTATTCATTTCCAACCTCAAAAATTAGCTTCTGTTTTTGTAAATCATACAAAATCACATGGGTATATTTCTCGTCTTTTATGAGGTCTCTTTTAACTTTATTCGGATTCTTTATTTGTTCATAATCCCAAAAAGTTATCCAGCCCTCTTCTCCGATTTGTTTATATAACAGATATTCCGCTTGCCGACTCCAAACTATGGCTTGTAAGTCATCGCCTATTATGCTGAATACCTCGTCATTCAATGGTCCCGCTTTTGCGAAATCTTCAATCGCCTTTAATGGGTTGTTGTAAAAAACATTCCCAGAAACGGTTGAGTCATTTACCCGAATTACTCTATAAATCATTTCTGACCTCCTCAAATCTCTCCATTTAAGAATTTCGTAACGCCGTCCTTTAACTCCGAAAGAAACCTTGTACTGAACACAGTCGTATAAGAGCAGCTATCAACCGTCGCAATCGAATAACTCAAACTTCTGTAATTTTCCTTATTCGCATTCTTATAACACGGAAGTGCTATCCTGAACTCTTTGCCATTCCTGACGTAATTAAGCCACAGTTCCCAGCAATACCCATATAAGGTTACACCTTTCAACTTCACGTCTTTCGGTACTTCTCCGTCAAACAAGTAATTCTTTTCGATGAATTTGAGCCTCGCCTTGCTGTCTTTTCCGTCGGGTTTAAACTTGCCTTTATCGTTGTCGAAGTCAAGCCATATTTTGTGCAAATCAGTCATCTGAACGTGATCAGGAATCCCGCGAATAATCTCAATAGACGCGTCGGCAATCAACTCGGCTTCATATTGCAAGTCGGCTATTTGCGCGGTTTTAGCCCGAAGCAGTCTCTCATTCCTGTCGAGTTTGGTCTGTATATCTTTCTCGTAATTAATCGTGTAATCCATATAATCACCTCTTTGATTGTGAGTTTATTTCCAACTCTCATCAATTCTTTCTTTCGCTATCTTATAATACTTCTCATCTATTTCTATGCCTATAAACTTTCTTTTGGTATTTTTACAGGCGACCCCAGTGCTACCAGAACCCATACAATTATCCAAGATTATTTCCCCTTCTTTTGTATAAGTCTTTATTAAATATTCAAGAAGAGCCACTGGTTTCTGCGTCGGATGAACCGCGTTTTTATCTCTGGCAAATTTCAGAATATCGGTAGGATAATTTGTATAGTGTTATATGTATTCAGAATTGGAGTTGAGCTTGTTATTACCGCCGTACCCTTTGTTAATTCGCCATGTCGAGTTTGGATTATTGTGTTTTACCTGCTCCACTTCGACAAGCCCCTGCGGATAATATCTTATTGGCAGTTTACTTCTACTCCCTATTGTTCCGTTGCTAAAGATTACTATATCTTCAAATTGTGATAAGGGTTTATAATTACAATTTAAGAAACCTGTCGGGCTTTCCTTCTGCCATATCATTTTATAACGAAACATATTTACGTTACTCTGAATAAGCTTACTCGTAAACGGCTCATTTCCAAACAGACAGATTATTCCATCAGATTTAAGAACTCTCTTGTATTGTTCCCAAAGTCGTGTTAAATCTATTTCCTTATCCCATTTATGCGCCGTTTTCCCACAACTGTATGGAAGATCGCATAAAATAAGGTCGACGCTTTCTTTGGGAATGTTCTCCATTGCTTCTAGGCAATCTGCGCAATAAAACTGGAAAGAAATATTTTCCTTGTGAACAACCATCTCTTCCATTTTTTATCTCCTTATGTTTTTAATGTTTTTATTATACACTAAAATTTGGCATTTGTCAAGCGTTTTTTAGTCGTCCTGGACTTTCCCGTCGACCATTTTATACCCGAAAAATCCTCTCGGGCAGTCATACCGAACTTTCGCGACCTCGCCATCGACAACGATGACAATGCGCTTAATTTCCGCGTTAAACAGATTTCTGAAAAAAGTAAATAACTTCTCGTCGTCGTAATCGACTATCTCGTCTGCGTGAGGAATTTGTTCCTTATACATATATCTGTTGATTAAGCCCCAATCCACGTCGTTTCTTAAAAGCACCGCACTGGAACGGAAGCCGCTATCGTAATCTGAGAAAATAACCGTATTCATTTGTTTCGATGCTCCGTGCGTTTGTTGATGTTGTAGTTCTTCGTGTTACGGCTGGTAGCTTGGATTTCCATGACTTTAACCATCGTTTCAATCGCCCGTTGACAATCATAAAGCGTCCATCCAGCGCACACGAATCGTCCATTTTGGTTTTTTGAAGCTGTACAAAATTCACATTTGTTCATTTTTTATTCTCCTTGTCGTCTTTGTTGTCGTTTTTTGTCCATTTGCGGAAAAGTATCATCCCAACGATATAAATAATGGAAACCGCTGTCGCTACCGTGAGACAAATTATTTCTGGTGCGCCCATTATTTTGCCCACTTATTACTGAAATCCGCAAAAAATTCATCAACTTCGGCATCGGTAATCTCTTCGCGCAAATCATTTTTGCGAAGTTCTTCCACGTTCCCGAATAAATCGTTAAGTCTTGTGAGCGCCATCCTGTACGTCAAATCTACGTCTCGCTTGTTTATCCCGAGTATCTCGTAATCAAGTGTTATAAGCGTTGCATTACTGCGAAGCGCAAATCTCGAAATCGCTGGTTTAATTGAAACGTATTTTTTCTCGCACCATTTTTCGAGTTTGATAAATTCTTTTTCGTTTGTTGCCACAAAACTATCCAGATTAACTATCCCTTTCTCTACCTGAAGAGTTCCGCTTGCTATTACCATTCTGATAAATCCCTCCGATATTTGGTTATCACCATTATACCACTCTGTCATGTATTTGTCAAGCATTTTATGTCGTTATTAAAAATTATTTTTCAGGGTTTTGCTCTTGCGTTTCAACACGTTCTTTTGAGTTTTCAATACATTGATTCGCATAATAAATTTCTTGAGAGACTATATGATGCGTAATAAGCTCGACAACCCATTTCATTATAATGACGCCTATCGTGCTTCCAACCACAACTGAAATACTCGTTAAATAATTAGCGGGAGTTTGCGCTAATACCCTGAATGCAAATGCAACTATGTAAAATACTATTATCGCTAAAACGCCCAAACAACCGAATGCGCCCATTGCGGTGTTAAGGTTTTGCGATAACTTCTCCGCGTTGGAAATTCTTTCACCCCATATTTTAGAGTCGTTTGTGTTGAGTGTAAATTCTTTCACTGCGTTTATTTCTTCGCTGGAAATTAATTCTAATCCGTTTTTATTCATATCATACCTCGAATGTTAAAAATCTGCTCATCGCTTCTCGCGCTTCGCTTACTGTCGTTTCGTCATCAAACTCGATTTCAAGCACGAGGGGTTTGCTCAAATCCAAACTAAAAACGCCCATTATTGACTTAGCGTCGACCGCATATTTCCCGCTGTGTAAAATCGTGTCTTGCTTAACCGATTGCGCCATTGTAACAAATTCTTTTACTTTTGCCATATCGTTCAAAAATATATCTAATTTCATTTCGTTACCTCCTTTACCATGAAATCGTAAACCCGTACTGACCACAACTAATGGTGAAATTCGCTTCTTTGAATCGTTTCTCAACCAACGGATAAATACCTGCCCAAAGAAGCCCGACGTCGTTGAAAATTATTTCTTTAAACGTAAAATATTTTCCAATGCTGTCCATTCGAATCACGAGCTCTCTGCAACCTATGGTAGCGCGTTTCTCGATGTCTTTTGCTATCGCTTCTACCACACGATTCGCCCTGTCTTTAACTTCCTGTCGTTCCGTGATTATCTTCGCCTTTGCTGCCGTTATCATCTTTTTTGTCCTCCTGTTTATTTTCTTCTTCTGTTTTATTTTTTAATTCATAATCGATCATTTCTCTGAATTCTATCGGGGCGTTGGGTTTCATTTGCCCCGAAGCGATGAGTTGGTTGGTTATCGTCTTTTTTGCGTCTTCGAAGCTATTTGCTTCAACTCTGAAAATCGTCGGGCGCAAAACCATAACAAGCATTTCTTTTTTATCCGATACCGCCATCTTAATCCTCCGATTGAATTATTTCCTTTTCTTCTCTTTGAGCGAGCAAATCTTCTGCTTCATCTGCCGTTACAAGCATATAACGTTCACTCCTGAATTCATTTGCCGTATTCCATTCATAGGCATAAGAAACGCAATAAATTCCCGCTGACGGTTCATCGCAATGTACGAGGACGGCATAATTGTTTTCTATCAGATGTTTTACTGTTTCCGAAATTGCGGTTTGAAGAGCGGCTTCGTCGGCATAGTTATCTTTTTCAAAAACTATTGTGTTTTCTTTAAGAAATCTCATTTTATTTCTCCTATATTTTTATTTTCAGTTCACGTGCATCTTTAATGAGCCTGCGAAGCATCTCTTTGTCGGCAGCCACCGCGCCTTTGAGAGATTGTTTGCGATTGAGTACAAACGCCTTTTTAAGTTTATCAAAAATTGTCGCATTCGTCGTCCAACTCACTTTGTCGTTGATCATATTTTCTTCCGATTTTTTAAGAATTCTTACGTCGCCTAAAATGTTGGAAATTCGACTGAGATAATATAATTTATCCGTTTCCTTTTCAATCGGCAGCTCTCCGACGTGAAGTTTATTGTATCTAAAACCTATATAGTAAATTGTATCTTTTATCATCCTAAAACTGCGCTCCTTGCGATTTGCTCGCTTTTTTCAACGAAATAACGGACAATCATCGAACCGTCCTTGAACGTTCTATCGAATTCTATCGTATCACTGATTTCGTTGGTGAATTCCCCGATCACTCTTACCCCGCCGTCGAGATAAGTGTAAAATTTAAGGTGGTTTACGAGATTCCTTCCGTCGGGCACTTCTTTACTCGTTGTAGTAATCGCGAATGAACGCGTTTCGACCGCGTAAATCGTTTCACAGTACAACTGAACGAGATTCGCCGTAAAAGCGAAAAACGCCTTCGGGGTGCACTCTACGCCGTTTACACAAACGAGATTTCTCGTGACGTCGTAATCGATTTGAATCCTTTGGGTTTCTTTGAGTTTTTCTCTTTCTTCCGCTGCTTTGTCTATTGCGTAATCAAACGCGCTATCATATTTATCAAAGTTTACCATCTTCTAAATCTCCTAATAAATCTTTCCACTTAAATGTTCCGTCCCACGCACTCTTAATAATCGTTATAGGTTTAACGAACGCGAGATAAATGCCTATAAATGCTCCCAAAACGATCATTCCCATTACTGATAAAAGATAAAATGGAAGCAATAAAACTGCTAAAATGGTTATAAAAATATTCCGTAAAACTTTCATTTCCCTTCCTCCTCGACACTTTTTGCCTCAACGCTTATAATCTCTAACTCATCGCCGTGATCATAGGCATTTTCTATTAAATCAACCTGACATTGCTTTAAGTATTCCATTACGCTTTCTCTGTCGGGATGATCACTATCCTGCATTAAACAACCGATAATTCGATCGCTTACCTTAACTTTGTATGTTACTTCGATTTCCATTGTTTTTCTCCTTGTTTTGATAGTATAATTATAACACAAAAAGAAAAACCTGTCAAGCGTTTGAAACAGGTTTTCTGAAATTTTTTAATTTTTAATGGAATATGATTCATCGGGAAGTGAAACCGTGATGTCTTCTATTTTGACAAACTCATTTTGCTGCTGTTTCGTTACCCCTTTTATATACCCCAAAAGTTCTGCGTTACTTGCTACTCCCAATCCATTCCTGAATTGTTCATAAACATCGTCTTCCATTACTATTGAATAAGAAATTTTAATTTTTTTCATTTTTTTACTCCAAAATATCGATAATCGCATTATTTACGCCGTATGCCGCCAATCTCCTCTATTTCACTCATTATACTGATAAATAAGAAAGTAGAACGATTATCGGCACTTTTATTATGAAAATGTGGTTTTGTGTGGTTTTTGATTAATCCCAATTTTCTTTGAAGCACGGGCATGAAGAACCAGCGAATTTTACAATGATTTTCTCTTCGCAATTACAAATCCTCATGCCCGTTTCTTCGTCACTGCCATCAAAATTCGGACATTTTTCGCAATCTTGATTACATTCGTAATAACGGCAATGTTCGCAATCGAGGTGATAAATGTGAAGTCGGGACTTTTTGATATACATATTTCTCACCTCTTTATCTTCTTATTCTGCGTCTTTAATAAGGGGGTAAATAAGCGAAACTTCTTCGAGTGTAAACCCTTCTATCTTTTCGAGTTCGCTCGCTTCAAATTTAAGATCGTCGGAAACATCAACTTCGGTAGTGTTTAACTCCGCAAATTTTTCGTTGATTGCGTTCCAGTTTTCGTCGGTGAATTGGTATTGATTGTTTTTAATTACAAACTCGCCTTTATCGTCTTTGGTCGCATAAGTCTTGATGAGTTCCGCACGCTTTTCGTTATAGAATTTTTCGTCTTCTTCCGTTGCGTTGATGAACTTGGTGAACTTTAACAAAGTTCTAAATCCCGCACCCGTAGCCTGCGCTTTGCTTGCAATTACTTTTCTCGCGTTTAACACTTCAATAAGTTTCATAATTTTTTAATCTCCTTTTACTCATATTTGAGTTCTTTTTTATTTTTATAATAATTTGCCAAACCATACTTCGACGCATCGCGTTCGAACCATATATCGTAATAGCTGTAAGATGGGTTATCCATTTTGTCTATCTCACTCGCATACAACCATATAAATATACAAATCGCATACACGACGATAAGCGTTCCGATTACGATAAGCGTGATAATATGGAACGCAACGCCAAGGGCAACGAGCACCAACCCGACAAGCGCCGCAACCGAAACAACGATTGTCATAAAATTCAATCTTTTGAGTCGCGTATCGAAGTCGAAGAGGTAATAACGAAGCATTGATGGAACCCCCACTAAAAACGGGAAGAGCGGTCCCATCGGCATTGCCTGAAAAAGACTGTGCCCTGCTTCATGCGTCTTGCTGTCAATGTCGTCGCAATCATCGCTCACGAAGAAGAACGGTCCGAGGCAAACACCGCCCCATCCGTGCCCCGTAACGAAGTAAATCGAGTAACCGTGTTTCTTCGGCTTGTGTCCCGTAACGAGCATAACGAGGGCGCCAACGGAACCGACGAGTGTCATTATGATTCCCCACGTACAATGGACGAACCAAAATAAAATTAGTTTAATCGTTTTCATCTATTTCTCTCCTTTGAGATTTTCTTATTTTATTTTTTTGATCTGCTTTACGAACCTTTTCGGGAATCGGAATTATCGTAATAAGAACTCCTTTGCAAAAAAGGTAACAATCATTTCCGAGAACTTTAAGCGTGTCTGCCCCATCGCCCTCTGCCGAACGCTGTAAAACATTTTCCAAATATCTGCGAGTGTTCTTCGGGAAGTCACTCGGGTCTTTCCCGCACCATAATGCTTTCTCGGCTCGGTCGATCGCTTTTGTCGGAGAAACCTTTGTTCTCTCTTTCATCCTTTGAGTTCCGTGATGTGTTATTATTACCGTCATTTCATGTCTCCTTTTGAAGTGAATTTTTCTCGTTGAATAAAAGTGCTCTTTTATTCAACGGATCTCGGCTATATTATAACACATCCGAACTCATTTGTCAAGCATTTATCGGTCTCTGATACAAAAAATTATAAAAATAATTATCCCAATCAAAAACGCGATAACGTTGATTCCGACCACGATAATCAAGGGGAGAAAAACCACAACCCAAGACCAATCGATTTTGCCGCATAATTTTAATGTCATGAAAATCATCGAGAGAACGAACGCAATCGTTCCAAGGCTAAGGCTTATGGTTCTCGTTCCGACGTTCGCAACGGCTTTTTGACTGAAAGTCGAATCGTCATCATTAAAATAATTATGTCTCATTTTTTGCCACCTCCTTTTTTAATAATAATTCTTTAAGCCACGTTTGTTTAACCGAAACGCGGCTGATCGACGTCGCTTTTTTGACGGCGTTTATCTGCCCGACCAAAACGCAATATTTCTTACTTCTCGTGAGAGCCGTGTAAAGCATTTCTCGCGATAAGAGCATGTAAGCCGACATATCCAAGCCGACTACGACGTAAGGCGATTGGCTTCCCTGGAAACTGTGCGTCGTAACGACGTAACCGAGAAGCACGTCTTCCCAATACGCTTTCGGAATCACAATCTCACCTTGCTGCTTAAAGTCCACGACGATGTAATTTTCCTGTATATCCGTAACGAAGCCGAGATTACCGTTGTATATCGGTTCGACTGGGTTATCTTTGTCAAACCCGTATCTCTCGTAAACTGCACGCGTAATCGTGTCGTAATGGTTTTTGCGGTTGATTACGCGGTCGCCAAGTCTTATCGTGTAATACTTATCTTTATCTGCCGCCAACTTGATGCTGGGTAAATGCTCATCGGGATTGACGAATTTTTGCACGTCGTTGTTGAGCGCGAAACTCGACATTGCGCCACGCAACTTCATCGGGACAACGCCGATTATATCTTTCGACGAAACGCCACTCCGTAAAAGCGTTCGGTATTCCGTGAGGAATTTCACTCGCGATAAATCCGCGTCTTTATAGGTCACAATTTTGAGGTCTTTGAGTTCGCCTCTTATTTCGCTGATTTCCGAGTTCCCGATTATCTGTTGCCCGTTCGAGACTTTGATTGATTCGGTTATAATCGCCGACTTCTGGGCTTGACGGTGAATTTTGGTTAGACGATAACACGGCACGGCGTTTGTATCGAGGCAATCTTTAAGGAAGTTACCATTGGAGAGCGGTTCGAGCTGCGAATAGTCGCCCAACATAATAACCTTGCTCCCGTTCGGTATTGCTTGGAGCAGTCGGTATAACAATTCGTTATCATTCATCGATAATTCATCGACGATTACCACGTCTTCGATTATCTGATTGTCTTTGTCATGCGAGAAACCGCCTCTCGGACTGTAACCCAAGAGCCTGTGAATTGTCTTCCCTTCGATTTTGGTGACTTCCGACAAATTGGACGCGGCTCTTCCCGATAATGCCGTCTGGGCGATTATGAGCCCGTTCGCCGCACAAAATCTCGCAATCGGTCCGACCGATGTCGTCTTCCCTGAGCCTGCTCTTGCCGTGATTATTTCGACGTTATTAGTCAAAAACCCTCGAATCGCCGCCTTTTGTTCGTCGGTATATTCCCAACCGTTATCTGCCTCGCAATCTCTTATCGCGTCCTCGATTGTGTAACGGCATTTCGAAAGGTTCTTCTTCGGCGCGTCGAGAAGCCTGAAAATTTCTTCTGTGATGTTTTCTTCGAGTTCGCGGTAATGCTTCAGCCCGATCCGCTTTTGCTCTTCGTCGTAATACAAAAATTCGGGTTCGTCTGATTCTACTCTCCCCGTCCACTCTTTGAGCCATTCAGCGAAAATTTCCTTCTTTATCGACGGGACGAACTCGACAACCCCGTGTAAAAGGTCGCGAAGATAAATCCACGAATTTCCCTCCATCTCGGCTTGCTCGGTCAGAAAATGTGTAACGTAAGCGCGAACTCTGAATTTCGCGTCTTTTGCCATTCCGCCTTTGAGTGCAAGTGCGTCGCACTTTTTGAATCCGTAACCGTCGAGAGCCATCAACTCGTATGGGTTTTCTCGAAGTTTCGCGATTATCGTGTCGGTCGAAAGGTAGCGTTGTTGGAGCTTTGTTACCGCCGCGTCGGTTAATCCAAACTCTTCTCGAAGAACGAGAAAAGCGTTCGCGTCCTTTTTGGTGCGGTTATATGTTTCGATAATTTTCTCTGCCGTTTTCTCGCCAATTCCTTTTACGGTTGAAAGCAAGAATATATCTCCGCTGTCGATTGCTTCGAACGGATCGATGAGTTCTTCGTATAAAATGTCGATTTGGTGCTCGGTCAAAATGCTTTCGAGGAAGAGTTTCTGCTCTTCGAACTTTGTTAAGCGAACTTTTTGTGTCATGAACAAAATGTTGAATCCAACCCCATATGCGCTCTTTGCGTCCGCGACCATTTCGACCTCGAAATAATATGTTTTCTCGGTGTCAATCGGTGGGAGCGCCCCTTTGAACACGACCGTCGGAAACCAACCGTTTTTGCTGAAACCCGCTGGGAACAACCCCTGCAATATCTGCCCCACGTCGACTTCGAGGAGACCCCAACTCCCTGGGATGAATTCCTCGATCGGGACTTTCGGGTAAATTAAACGGATCGGCACGCAATAACCCGTGATTTTGTTTTGGTTTTCTTGGTTTTCCATTTGATTCACCCGTGGTATTTTTCTAAGAATTTATTGGAAACGGCTTTGAAACTCAATTTGCCATCGCGACTTCTGAACACGAGCCCTTCTCTCAACCCGCCGTCAATTTCGGACGCGTCGTCTGCATATTCAAGTAGCATTTCACACGTAGTCGGTAAAACGAAGTCTTCGCATATTATCGGTACGCATTCGAGTTTATTTTCCGTTTGCAATTCTTTGTTTATTTGGTCAACAAAATCGTGCATTTCAATCGGGTTAAGTCTAATCGGCTCCAACCCCTTCGTTTTGGAAATGATATTGAAGATTGCGAGTCTGTGTTCGTTACAATATTTCCGTTTTTGTATTGTTCCACCGTATGTTTCGCCCTGAATTGTTATAAATTCATATTCGGGGTGTTTATCCAAAATGTGGTTTAAAACCGTGTTGATATCGTATTTTTCAAACATTTCGACATAAACATTCCCGTCGGTGTCTTTATAATAATTCTTCTCATTTGCCTGCGGAGTATCAAATACGACATTTCGGGAACATATAATCGCGTGTCTTTTTCTTTTCTTTGCCTGAAGCATCGTAAAAGTCGTTGAAGTCCCATCGATTTTTTCTGTCGAAATCCAGTGCGTCTCGTTGAGCGGTTCTCTGAAAAGTTGAGGTAAATTTTGGCATCTATCTTCGTCCGTCTTTTTTACCCAACACGGCCAGTTGGTTTTCTTTTTCTTTTGGGCACCTTTTATTTGCTTCTCAAACAACTTTCTACGAAGCTCACAAATGAATTTGAAGCGTGATAAGAATTTGTGTCTTTTCTTCCAAACACCCATTCTCTTTGCAACCTTCGTCTCAATCAGGTCTTTACCGCTCGCCTTACGCGCGTTATCCTCTGCTTCGTAATAAGTAACGCCGAGTTTTTTTGTCAAAAAGTCTCCCTCTTTGACATCTTTTAAACCGAGTTCGTCGGGGCGCATTAAAAGCCCCTGTGACAAAACAGAACCTCGGATGAAACGCTGCGTTTTAACTTTGTATTTGTATTTAGCCATAAAGTCAAAAGCGGGGTTAGTCATCGGCAATAATGAATCGATTTCGAAATAAATCGCCAAATCGCCGACCTTGTAATCGCCTTTTTTAACCATTATATGCCAGCCGTTTATATGCGCTAATTCGACTTTATCCGCGCCTTCTATCGGCGTAACGTCGGTAACTCTTACGGCGTAACATAATTCTCTTTCATTTTGATTGTTTAACATTTTAAGCACCCTCCTTGTCACATTCACTGAATATTTTAAGTAAATGTTTAATATGTTCGTTAAATGAATTATATCTTTTTTGGTTATTCCAGATAATCATATGGTTATTGACAAGCCACGCGAGGAAAAGGTCGTTGTACATATTTTCTCTATCTCCGTAACTTACCCCTTCTACATATGAAACCATATACAAATAAGCCCCCACGTTTTCGTGGTTATAATAATGAGCGTTTTCTCCGAACTTTCCTTTTTTGTCATAGAAGGTTTTTGTGTACGGTTTTCCGATGTCGTGGAATCTCGCTACTCCCAGAAGAACGTCTCGATCGTCTTTTTCGACATTCGGCTTCAATGAAACCGCCTGTTCAACCCTCGCGATATGATTTTTGATCGTGTCGTTTTTGTGATATTTCGGGCAATCGTGCATTACATCAAGATTGACTCTTAACGGGGCGTCGCCAAATGGTTTTATCACGAAAATTGTATCCCAACCCTCATTAAACCACGGCACCTCGAATTGCTTCAACTGCCGCATAATTACGCGCTCCGAAACGTGCCTTTCTCTTTTTGAATCGTTTTCGATACATTTTTCGAGTGGTGTGATAATACAATGGCAGATTTTATAAACATCTTTGGGTAATTGCCCCAACAACGCTTTACGACGCTTCGAGCTAAGATTAGTTGCATCGTAAATGACATTTTTACCTTCTTTTAACGCTTGTAATGTCCTTATACGCATTTGCTCGAATATAAAGGCGGGGTTGTCTTGAATCCTTTCGTCGCCATAATATTCTTTTCGAAGCGCATCGCTCGACAAAATGACCATACCCTCGTCCTCGGCAACGTTGTTTGTCCAATGTGATTTTCCACTTCCAGATAAGCCCATTACTAAAATGAAATTTCTCATAATTACCTCCTGTTTATGGTTATTATAACACAAAAACAAAACCGTGTCAAGCAAAATAACACGGTTTCTGAAAATATTTTGGAGCTGAATAAGAGGCTCAAACTCTTGACCTGCCGCTTACAAGGCGGCTGCTCTATCAACTGAGCTAATTCAGCATTCAGGCTACGGGGTTTATATCGAGGTTTGTAACTCGCTCCACTCTTTGTGCACTAAGAGCCCCCCTCTCTATCCGCCAGTGACTTCGGACTGCGCGTATATATATCTACCGCAGGGTGGTGGTCGAAGTGGTGAATTCTGCCATCACGACCTCTAGTTCCCAAAACTAGCGCTCTGCTTCTGAGCTACACCTCGATAAAACACGAGTTTTTCGTTGTTTCCAAGAATAAAACTCGTAAAAACGTAGCAATCTTACGCCTAACCGAAGCAATTGCCTTGATGAGTGCCGACTTGTGCGCACGATCTCAAGCTCCGCCTTCTCTTCCTTCTTCCCCGCCGTATGAAGGTATATGCGGCATAATGGCAGGCGATGCAGGTACCGCCCCTACGTAAACCGAGTCAAAGTCGGTTGCACTACTATTGTGCTAATCGCCTATATCGAAGAATGTGAGATAAATCCCACACTCTTCCTTTGGTCATTTCACGTAGTCCGCTTCTGTGAGAGGCGTGTGAAATTTAAGCTTGCAAGCCCATTATACAGCGACCATCCGTATAACGTTACTGGTGGAAAATAGAGGGTTCGGGCCCCTTACATTCAGCCATTCTGCCAATTTTCCATATAGCGTTTGAGTTTGCACCTCCTTTACGAATAAACGCCAATCCGACAGATAATGCTACCGACCTGATATCTGTACAGTGAACACTTTTACGACGTGTTTGCCGATTGATTCACTTTCCTTGCCATCGGGGAACCAATAAATCCGCGCAAGTGGCGGAAGTTGCAGGTGCCGACCCTGCTCGCCTTCTGATGAAGACCTAACGATTTAGCAAACCGTCCTCTTTGCCAACATTGAGTAAACTTCCGTAAATACTCGCCTTAACGGAACGAGCCGAGAATTCACATTCACCGTGTCGGACTTTAACCCGACAAAATCATCCCGCTTGTTCAAAGCACAGCGCGAGCTCAAGCTTTTTGTGCCAAATTGGCACTCTACCACCGACGTCGGCAATATTTTCTGCCCAAATAGGAGATTTGAACTCCCCACACACATATCGTGAGTTGCGCCACCATTGCGCTACTTCGGGCATATATAACCCTACACCTTTGTACTTCAGGTAAAACTTCTCCTACATTTACATACACCTAAGGAAAAGACAAACCGTTCGGGTTATTCTGGTTTTTAATACTTGTCGACCCAACCACTTTTATCCCGCATATTGGTCAGCGGCGTGGCAATTTGATTCTACTCGCTTCGCCCGTAATCCACATTATAATGGGTATGCTCTCTCGTATAAAACAAGCGATTTTTAATCCAACCTTTTGTAGGTCAGATCTTTTCGTAACGGGAATACCCGTAAATTGGTTCTTATTAGGGATTTGTCCTTCAACCCTCGCGACTTCGATATCGCGCCGCCTTAAATCGTAATATCACTGCAAATAAGGATTTTATGCGATAATTTAGGAAGCTTATCGCGTGCTTCCTGCCCAACCAAGGGAATCGAACCCCTAATTACACCTATGTAGTGTGATTGGGATATAAAATAGTGGCCTCCATCCTGGGAACGTTTACTGACCTTCTGAATCGACCCTTTACGCCCAACTGCGTCTGGTAATCAGCACCACTATTTATTATTTAATAGGCTGTTCAATCCTCTCCATTTACTACAGCTTCTGTACGGTTCCACAAATAATGTTCCCTCTCCTATAAGAGCTTCGTAGCACCTATATTTAATTTGAAGGAATAGGCTTCTCACCTTCATTGCACCATAGAGCCTAAATGTGCTTTGATAATCGGCTTTACCCGACTTGTGTGGTGTAGGGTAAAATCAACCACGTCCTCCAACATTTACCCAAGCAGGAGTTTTTGCAGCACTTTTCACTGACCTATCAGCATATCCTAATCAGGTGGTATGCAACCTTTAAGTGGCTTGAAACTTGCGTGTAATCATTTGACTTCACCTTTCATAACTTCGATATTATTCGCAAGCGCATTTCACGCTAAAATAATAAAAATACGAAATAATAATCTGACAAGTAGTGAAGCACCACTATTTATTTTAATAGGCTGTTCATCTAACTCCATTTAACTACCGCTTTTCCCTCGATACCAAACCCTGACCGCCTCTACTCAACGAGGTTCTTTAAATCATTACGCAAGCAAGTTACACTTTGAGTGCTCTTGTATAATTAAGAGGATTTCGTAGCACCTATTAAATTTTACAGCTTTGAGATTTTTTTGTTTCTCAGTAAACCTTCAGTCTCTTATGTACTGCATTGATTTCGGCTTATTGGCGCCGCACCCTTATCCGTAACCCGCTGTGCAATTACGGAGTTTTATGGGGTTGCTACACGGCTTAACAAGCCGCCGCCTTTAGTTGACCCCGTGCAACTTCCTGCCTACGTGGATACTGCCGTATCGTGGCGGTGTTAATGTACACTCACACCAATTCAGAGGTTGTTGCTTTTCAGGCTTGCTTGTTCCCGCATTTGACCGACATTTTGACCGTGACGTCTTTGGTATTCGGCACCTGTTTTTTAGTTCGCTTCAAGCCTTTCCGTTAAGATGTCATTGTATTCTTCCATCACACGGAGTTGAGCTTTGAGTAATCTCGCCTGCTTTTCATCGACCGTTTCAATCTTTGCCGAGTAAACAAATAACGCGAGTTTTGTGATTTTGTCGCGAAGCTCGTTCTGCTCTTTGACAACTCTTTCCCTAACACTTTCGGGTAACATATTTTCTCCTTATTTACGCATAATCGCGTCTCTTATTTTTACGCAAACTTCTTGAAAACTTTCTCCCGTTCTCTTCATATAAATTTTAATGCCGAGAACCAATCCGACTGTGAAAAAGAAATCTGCTATAAACAAACTTGCCATAACCCTGCCTCCAAATTACGCACTCATTATAACATATTTGATTTTGTTTGTCAAGCGTTTTTATGAGGTTTTTAAAAAAATTTTTTATCCATTGATAATCTTTCTAACGGGACGGCACTTCGCCGTTTCATAAAACGAGCAGTGATCACCGTCGTATCTCAACAAATACGCTACACCCGTATCGCCGCTGTCAGGTCCCGAACGCGACTTATCTATGAAAAGCACTCTCCAAACCTTGCTCGGGTCGGCGTCGTATGGTTCTTCTATCCAGTCTCCTTGATCGTTTTTCTTCGAACGGAATGGGCGACAGTAAATATCCGAGCCGTTAATTAACTCCAAATCTCCCCCAAGCTTTCTGAGCAAAATCAGGTTAGAACACACTTCTTTTATACCTTTCGATGTTCCGAGGCAACTTGAATCAAGCCACAACCGTTTTAGGTCGTTGTTCGTCAGCTGAACGGTCGCGATACCGATAACTCCGTACTTCTTTGTCAACCCTTCGAGTTCGCTGATGTTGTTCTTCATAACTTGCCACAATGCGCCGTTTATGTCCGCGTTATCGTCAAGTTTAAACGTATCGACAATAAAAACGTCAAACCCCGAACGGAGAACCGAGTTTTTGATAATTTGCGAACTTAACTTCGAGTTTGCCGACGATAAACCGACAACGCGCAATTTGTCTGCGAATTTCTCTTTCCATTGTTTTTCGGCCTCGGCGATTACCTTCTTTTCTTCGTCGGTATAAACGCCCGATTCGAGTTTTTTCTTCGGGAGTTTCTGATAACCCATATAACGGGAAATAAACCAACTGAAAATCATAAGGTAAAGTTTGTTCTTCATGATTTCGTTTTCGAGCACGAGAACCTTCTTCCCTTGCGAAATAAGTGCCATAATCACGCCGACCATATAAGTCGTTTTGCCAACGCCGCTGAACCCGCCGAAAAGGCTCAATGTTCCAGGCGCGAGACCGAGTATGTTACTGCTTAAAAAGGGCGCGACGCTGATTTTATCGCCGTTAATGTCTTCACCCGCGTCCGCGAATGAGACGCCGCTATCGACGTTGTTTTGCAAATCCGAGATAAACTTCTCGCCGAAATCGACATATTCATCGTAAATGATTTGGTTATTATTTACTTTGCTCAATCGGCTAACACGTTCGTCATACCAATCAATGATTTGCGTCGAGTTAAAACCTTTGAATAATTTGAACGGCGAACCTTTTTTGCCGTTATCCAAAATTACCTCATCGAAAAGATTAAACCCGTCTTTATAAAGTTTTATGAGCACGTTGCTTTTCGTTAAATCATCCAAAATTGCGTCGGCGTTTTGCGGATTGATAATGTCAATTAAACGTTGAATCATCTTATAACCACCAAAAGCAGCGATTTTATCTTTGATTTCTTGCGAGCATTTGGACATAACCGTCACTTCGTCAAGGTAATTATAACCCATATCACGCAGCGATTTGCCTACGCAAAAAAGGAACCGACCATCTTTCGTTAAAAAATCTTCGGGTTTAAAATTTATGTCACTGTAATTAGTCAAATCTCCGAGAAAAATTGCAACGGCATTCCCTTCTATCGTGAGTCTATCTTCCAAAAGTCGTTCATCTATTTTGTCGCACACACCCGCGATAAAGTTTTCTCTATTCACCATCGAAATTATCCTCCAATTCTTCTAATGAAATTCTCTTTTTTTGTTTCGTTTTTGGCGGGTCGACGTTATAAAAATTCAAATCAATCCCCGTTTTTTGCACGATCGGTGCGACTTGTTTCGCTTTCCAACCGCGTTCGAGTATTTCCCGCTTTATTATCCCGCTTAAATATCTGAACGAGAAGTAAACCTGTGAAAACGGTCCATCTCGCTCGATTTTCTTTTCAACCGTCTTTTTGAGTTTTTCGCGGTTTTCTTTCACGAATTGATAAATCGTTTCAATATCAATCGCTCCAAGGTTTTCTTTAAGTTCCTTCCTGACCACGTTATAAGGCGGCTCCCCGTAACCCGAGCAATATTGATAACACTCGGCGATCGTTTCGAGAACTTCCTTTGTGCGGTCTTTGCGGGCTTTATCAGCGTTGAATTCTTCTTCCGAGCAGAAATATTTATTCGTGCCGCTGACCACGACTTTGTATGCGGCTGAGCGGTCGATTGATTTGCCGCAAATTTGACATTTTACTTGCATCCCAATCTCTCCATGATAATTTGCTTTGGGAGAAAATTCCAACAATAATACGCGCTACTGAACGTGATTTTGTTTTGAACTTCGCCGTTATTCAGGAATTTTATCCGTTTGTCAAACATAAGCAGTTGCAAATCTTTTTCCATGAACAACTGTTTAGGTGCGGAATCGTTCAGCCACGTGAGTGCCATCAATAACGCGAACGGCTTTCCAAAACTCAACGCTCGCTCGAAGATGTGTCTTTTACCACCAAACGGAGGATTGCTGATTATACAATCCCAATGCTCGCTCGGTTCAAAGGTATAGAAATCGCGACCTTCGGAAATATGCGACGCGATTACTTTGTTCCCGTTCGCTCGTATGAGTTTGACATATTCACTCTCTTCTGTATCAAACGGGCACCAAACCACCCAATTTTTGGGAATATATTTAAGAATCGGACGAACTCCGTATGCGGGAGTGTAACATTCGTCATTCGCTCCCGCGCTATACAAAACCTTTTGACTGTCTATCATACAAACTCCTCATAATATGTTATAACGCAAAAACGCGCCGTTACTGAGTTTGATTTCGCCGCACGGAATGTTGAGTTCTTTCTCTTCGCAGAATTTCACCCCATTGCCGCGTCTCGTATAAAAATCAAGCCTCGAAAAAGTGTCGGTCGAATTAAGTAATTTATCGCCAACTTTAACGACGTTCACCCCTGCTTCAAGCCAAGATTTAACCCCTACTTTTTTGATAAGTTTCTTTGCATCTTTAAGTTCCATAATTCCACCTCCGATTTACGAACCCATTATACCATAACAAAACCTATTTGTCAAGTGTTTGAGCGAGAAAAAGCGCAGAAATTTTACTTTCCACGCTTTCCCATATCTAAACCAAAAAATGGCAGTTTAGCTTATTCTCCCATTCCGAGCAATTCTTCGAGTTGGTCGTAAACCTTCGCCGAGTAATTCTCGTTCAACATTCCCGCGCCGTCTTCGCTGTTTTCGACCAACAACTTCTTAATCGCTTTCTGCGTATCGGTCGTCAGTTCTTTTGCTTTTCTCTTCGCGTTGAAAACTTCCTTTATTTTTGCGCACCTTTCCGCGCCGTTCGGGTCTTTTTCGTCAACGGGTTTCGCGGGCTTTGCAGCGGGCTTTTCTTCGCCAGGAAGCGGTTCTTCTTCCGCATGATTCGGGAATTCAGCCGTCTTCTTCGGAGCAGGCTTGCTCGGGTCGCCCTGCGACTTGTTCAAACCGTCGCTTTCTGCGATATCGAACATTGCCTGATAAAGGTAACGACGTTGATAGGTTTCGACCGCGCCGATGCACTGAACTTCGTGGCAGCCTTTGAGGTCGGCCGTTCCGAACGGAGATTCGATCGTATATCTGTCTTCGGGCTTTTCGCAGTCGATCGCCGTGAGAATTGCTTTTTCTCTCGTGAACGACGCGATTGCCGTTATTTTATACTTAAACATAAGTTCGTTGAGCGTGGGAAGGAAATCGTCGAGTTCCATGTATTCGTAATTCGCGAACTTGTTTTTGCCGCTCATTTTAAGCTTTGTGTGGCGGAGTTCAACTCTCACCGCCTGAATTTTTTCAAAAATATTCATATCTTACCTCCGATTATATCTCGAAAATATCGTCGTCATCGCTTGCCGCGCCGACTGCCTGTTTTACTTCTTCTGGCATGTCGTGCGACGGGCTTTCGGTCTGTCTATCGTCGTATTCGGCGTTTTCGGGATTACCTTTTTCGCCGCACTTTATAAGTCTGATTTCGGTAATTCTGTCGCCGTAAACTTTGGTCGAGTCGTATTTGCCCTTTCCGTCCGCGCCTTTATCGGCTTTCGCGTGTTCGGCTCTGATTTCTTCAAGCGTCCTGAAACCACATTCGATGTCGAACTTTTCGTCGGGGGACAAATCGTCTTCTTCGATGTCTTTCTTTTCCGCGCCGTTAATATAAGCGCAATTCAAATTCCATAACTTGTAATCCGAGGTTACGGTCGGGTCTTCTTTATCAAACCTTTTAGAAATCGACTGTTCGAGGTTTTCGGGGATAACGATTTCAATCGGGGCAAGGTATTTGCCTTTGAATTCTTCGGTCTTAAATTCTCTCGCGAAGTAACTCGTGTAACCTTTAAGTATCTTTTTATCGCCTTTGCCGACCGCAATCGGGTTTTTGCCTTTGAAAATAAACGGGACTTTAAGCGCGATGACCTGAACGGGGTCTTCATCGTGGCAATATTCAATGCGGTTGGGCACGAATTTCTTGTAAATTGCGTCTTTCTGCGCCGAATATTCGAACGTCCACTCACCGCTCACCCTCATAAGTTTGCCTTTGAGGAACTTGTCGTAATTCGCTAAAATTCTTTCGAAGTAATTTATGAAGTCAATGTCGAAAAGAAAACGCTTTACGCAAGTGTTATACTTCTTACTCAATTCTTCGTAATCTTCGTCGGAATGAAGGTCGTATTTGTCCGCGTCATAGGTCGAGAGATTTCCCTCGTCATACGCTTTAAGAATATTTGCAACCTTATATGGCGATTTATCGAGAAAACTCGTCATAAATTTGCCTTTTCCCGAATGCTCCTTTCTTTCAGGATACTCGATCCAACCTTCCTTCTTATCGAACGTTCTGTTGTCATCTGCGGGCGTTCCGTCTTCATTCGCTCTGTAAAGCGCGGAAATTTCCATATTCGTTACCGACCCCGTATTGGTGCGGAAGTTGAAATGGAGAACTTTCTTCGCCCAACCCGAATCGAATCTGCGATATTCGACCGCCTTAAACTTTTCTGTTTCCTTGATGGGATAAATCATTCCCACCGCGTCAAAAAAAACTGCCATTAATTTTTGCTCCTTTTAATCACTTTTTCTTCATTATAACACGCCCTTCATTCTTTGTCAAGCGTTTTTGATACCTTTTTTAAATTTTCTTCGTATGCCGTCAATGTTTCGAGGATAACTTCGTGTATCGGTTTGTCAGTTTCTTTTTCGAGATGATACGCAATATTATACGCCAGCTGTTCTTTCGTCAGCTTTGTCTGATACATTTTCTTCTTCCCCCTCTTTCTCTCCGTCTTTCGGCGCCAAAATCGAGTCGCCGTATTCTACAAACTCGCCCGCTTCGTTCCGATACAAAAGGTCGAAAAGCGGTGTCCACAACCACAACTTATCTGGGTCTTCCGCGAGACAAACGTAACCCTTTTTCGCGTTCTCGTCCGTCGTGTGTAAAATCGCGTCTTTGTTCGCCTCGATGAAATCCTTATATTTCTGCGATAATCTCGGATAAGTCGGGCGGTTCTTTATGACCTCGTAATTAAGCTTTACTTCCGTTCCTTCGGGAATCGGCTCTTCAAGTTCGATGTTGATAAACGGGTTAAGCGCGAGGTCGCTCATCGATTGAACGTTCGCGTTGCCTGCGCGGAACTTTATCGCGAAGTCGAGTGCTTTGAGTTCTGCCTTTGTGTAATTGGTTTTGTTCTTGCGGTTGAATTCTCTAACCGATTGTCTATTCCAGTTCATTATTTGTTCTCCTTATCTTAGTCGTGGAATTTTGGGTTGTCGCGCTCGTATTTGAATCGCGTTGTCCATAACGCATCAACCAACTTTTCAAATCTGTCACCGAACATAATTTGGTCGTAAACGTCGATTTTTGCCTCGGTTTTAAAAATCTGCTTGTTTATATGACAATCGGCGAACGCGCCCCAATCGAGCTGCGAATAATCATCTGTCACGTCGATCGTCGCTTTTTCATCATCGTAACAACCACACCACGGCGTGAGCAAAATTCCCCCGTCTTCGGTTCTGCTTATGATGAGTTCGTGTTCGGCTTTCGACCAATAACGCCACATAAATTCTTTGCGAAGTTCTTCGGCGAACTCGACTCGCGTCGCGCACTTCTTTTTGAGTTTTTTGATGTCCTCTTCGCGATAATGCAAAACATCCCAATCGGAAATCACTTGTCGATTGTGATCAAATTCCTTACATAACACCTTTGGAAATTCAGCCATTTATCTTCTCCTTTGCTAAAATATTTTTGCAAAAATAATATAATTTTATCCACGTTGGGTAACTGAAATCTTTTTGCCCACGCATATATTTCTCTTTGAGATTGTAATAACAAATCCGTAAATATTCGTCGTCGTGTTCTTTGAACCGCAAGCCTGATTCTAACCCGACGATTTCTTTTCCCGCAAACCCGTTCTGCATTCCTGAAAAATAAGCGTCGTATTTCGACAAGTCACGAATCTTTATTTCGCGCCGCTGCATTTCAGCAATTACCTTATCTGAATACGCTTTGAGATAATGACGGTTGTAATCGTATATATAATTGATTAGAATGTGTTTGTCTTGTTTTGCGTATATCGAGTTGAGTTCGCGCCATTGCGCAAGTAACTGCGATTTTGGAAGATACGGAATTAAATCAATGTGCCACAGTCTCATATTACAATATTATTTTATCCCACCATTGGGGATTGTCTTCAAAAAATTCACACCCGTTTACATACTCGCGAATTTTGACATAATCACTCAAATCGATATTATCGACATTTACATCGATCAACAATGATATGTATACGTTTATTAGAAAAGATATGAGACAATTCATCGCCCCATAATCATTTGTTGTAAATTTTTTCAGTGTCATCAACAATTTATCTTTATCCACAAACTCACCGACAGCCGCTGTTAAATGATGCAATATGCTCTCATCCGTAATTTCAGGGCACATCGTGCGAGATTTAAGATACTCGCGTAACGCGGATACCACACTAAAACATTTATCATCCCTGATAAAATAAAATTTGCAAATCATTAAAATGTCTTTGTTTTTAGTTCTCATAACCGACCTCCGATTGTGGTTTCATTATAACACAAAACTTCGTCCGTGTCAAGCGTTTGAACGAAGTTTTTGAAAATTTTTATTTTATAAAATGTCTCTTTTATTAAATGTTATCAAAATTAAATTTTTTTATTTTCTTTTTTAATAACTCTTTTGGATTTAAAAAAGTGGTATACGAATTCATTACAAAGCCATCAAGACAACAAACGGCACCGTTTTCATCTTCAAGACACAAATATCCCGAATCTTTAAGTCCTTCTAAATATATATAATTTAATGTATATTTATGATTATTTAAAATAATAGTTTTGCTTAGTTTGTTATAGTTAAATCTTTTCATTATAGAAATTACAGTACGATTTTCTTTGTTTTTGTCTTTGAATTCCACGTCAGGTATACGCGAAAACAAACAGGTCAACTGTTTTACGAGATGACTATTTGGATTTGATAATTCAGCAACAAATTCACTATGATTATTGTATAGTTCTTGTATTAATCTTTGCATAGGATTTAATTGTTTATACAAAAGCTCAAAAAAGACATCTTTAAGAGATTCGTCAAACAAATCTTGTATTTCAAAAGCAAAAGAATACCCTTCGTCATCATTTTCAAAGTTATCGCCAAAAATACTAAAATTCAAAATCCACTTATCTTTGTTTCGACAATCTATTAATTTACACGATATTTCGTCCATTTCATAGTTCAATTTAGAAAACTTCGCGGCCCACAAAATACCTTGTCTATTTCGAATTCCGTTTGAATTTTTATATGGTGTAAAAAGTATTAAAACGTCTGGATTTTCTTCGTCTGGGAAAATGATAGTGTTTGATAATAAACGCGCGTTTATTATCGTTTTGAATTTTTCTAAATTTTGACGATGATGTATTGCCAAAGGAGAAATTTCTTCCCATTCGGGGTTATAATAATTCCCACCTGGAGTAGAATTATAACCCTTTTTCATAGAGTTGAACTTTTTTATAAATTCTTTCTCTCTGTTGTCGGCTTCTTTTTCAGGACATTCACAAAGTATTTCAACTTCAAAATTATCGAAACCCTTTTGTTTAATAGCTTCTGACCATTTGTTTTCGTTTGTTAAATAGTTCTTCCCGTTCTTACCCGCCCTCTCTTTTAATGTTTTTTTGGTTTGTCCGACATAGGACCCATCACTATCATAATATCTATAAATAAATTTATTTCCTTTTGCTGGTCTAAGTTCCATAATTTCCTGTTTGTTCATAATCATACCACCTTTGTTTCAGTGTTTATATTATAGCACAACAAAACCCCTTTGTCAAACAAATCAAAGGGGTTTCAAAAAAATATTTAATTAATCAATTCCGCCGACCTCGAACAATATCTCTTCCCAAAAATTACAGAAATAATAAATATAGCACGCGGTTCTTACATCTACCTTCTCATATCCCATAAGCCATTTTACAATTTTAATAGCATTTGGTTCATCTTCTAAAAGAACCGCGTCTTCGTTGTCAAAATTTGCTTTTACATTCTCTACGAATTTATTGAAATGTTTTTGCGTTTTCTTCGGTTCTTTAAGTAATTCTTTTTCCCAAGGTTCCATTTTTTATCCTCTCTTTTTATTGTTGTCGTGTAATAAAACTGGTCTTTTATTCTACGAGATCATAATCTTCATACTGCCAGAGTTCAAAATCAACAGACTCGCTATAATAACCATTTGACCTGCCATACCAACGAATTGTATCATACCCTTTGTTTGTGGTTATTTTATAAAAAGTCCAAGTATAACTTTCGTCCCATTTGCCTAATGGAGGATTGTTGTCAGCATTTACTTCTTCTAATTTACACCATTTGCAATCTGTATATATGTCGTTATTATTTTCTTCGCTATCAACATCTTCGATCCATACGCCTTCGCAACAATCTTGATGATGACACATCACAATTATAAAACCATCTTTACACCAAAATCTCACTCGGTCGCTCTCCTTTTTTAAACCATCAACTTTAACGAGCCCACTGGCGAGATGGGCGTTGATGTTGTTAAGTTCCTCAACCGATAAATGGTATGAACTTGCGTAATATTCGTCTATACACTTCATGATATATTCTCCTCTTGTTTTATATCCATTTTACGACCGTATCGCCCGTAAAACCCTTTTCCCAGACGTACCAAGCATAAGCGACCGCCGAACCACCGCCAGCTTTCATTCTTTCGAACTCGCCATTCTTTGCGCATAAAACGCGTTGAGAAAAGACATAAATCTTTTTCGGCGGATATTTAGAAAAGAGTTCGTTGTAACGAGTTTTACCTTCGAGGAATGTGAGTTTGAGGAACATAAACACCTTATGTCCTTCGGGAACTAATTCCAATCCTTTTAAAGCAAACTCTTTCGCATACTTATAAGGCGGATTGGTTAAAATATCTCCATTAAATATTTCGTTACATTCAAAGAAATCAACGCCGCCTTTGCCATATCCTCGATCGATTAAATCCGTTGAGGTTACATTGTATCCAAAATCTTCGAGTCTTTTAGATAAGTCTCCTTGCCCGCAAGCACACTCCCAAATATTTTTGCAAGTCAACTCACCAGTCGCATAAAGTTTATCTATCGCAATTGATTCAGTTGCGTAAAAATCGTTCTCTTCGCGTTCTTTGTCAGTGTGGTTGCTTGCTCCGAGAGTTTTATAAATTGAGTTTGAGTTTCCTATCCAATCGTTTGCCATTATTCTACCTCCAAAATCATCGCCTGTAATTCTTCAATTCTCTTCTCATGAGCGGCGATTGCTCTTTCTTGCTTTAAGCCTTTCATCTCTTTTTTAACGCGCTTTATCTCGTCCTTTAAATCCGCGTTCCACTTTTTCTTAATCAGCGTGTAAATCACCGCGACCGAATCGCTTTCATCGTCCGTCAAATCGCCCGTTTTCAGCCCATAATGGGTGCAAACCGCTTTTTTGATGTCGGTCTTCGTCGGCTTCGGCGTTTCATCGGTTTTAAAAAGCGCTTTTACCGAGACCGCGTGAACGCCCACTTCGTCGTAAAAATCAACCCCATCCACCTTCGCAACCGCGATGTCGAGAGCCGCGTGCGCTTTCGCAAGCGTTTGGAGCGTCGCGATGGTCGTAAATCGACCTGCCTGCGCAGGCATCGCCTCTTTGACAATCATCAACAAATTGCCGTATTTCTTGACTGCCGAGGTCAGGTATTCTTTAAGCTTCGTATAAAGCGTCGCGACAGGCGTTTCATCGGTGTGTGAGACTTCGATTTTGTCAGTTCGGACGATTGATTTTTGAGAAATGTCGTAAATCGAGACGCCTGTTTTGTAAAGCGCGAGGTCGAAGCTGATTATGTAATCGATTTCCGATAACGGTTTCTGGAACTTAATCATCTTCTTTCTCCGCGAGCAACAACGTCGCGGTTATCCTCATATTATATGGTTGCCGCTCGATTTTTACAAACTGCGCGGCTTCTGCCAAAACCGCGTCACGCAAGCAAGACTCGGTTTTGTCTAATGGCAGCGGGCCGATCGCCGCGATTCTTTTGATTTTTATAATTTTAGCGTTTTGTACATTGATTGCAACGGGCGTTAGCGGGTCGTGGGCGATTTGTTTTTTGAGAAGTTCGTTTTCTTGCTCCAAACTTTTAATCCGTAAATCGTTGATTTTCAAATCGCCGACAAAATTGTCTCTTTGCTCAGCGACGAAATCGTATTGCTCAGCGATAATATCGTAATCGCTCTTCGGCACGCCGCCAAAAAGACCTAAAAACCATTTTTTGAATTTACTCGGTTGTTTCATTTTTATATTTCTCCAAAATAACCAGCGCTTCTTCTTGCTGCTTTAATGTTTTACGATCCTCTTCAATAGATTCTTTTAAATTTTTAACGAATTTATCAAAGGGTTCTACTATATGATGATACGGCCAATCGTCATCTTCGTAATGTGATACAAAATAACCTCTTATTTTTTGGGGAACATCTGCTTCTCTAAATCCATCAAAACATATGTTTGCGTCTTTATGAGTATCTTTGTAAACTAAAAGGTCATCTCTTGAATTTATTTCAAATACAAAATATGAATTAGATTTTTCTGGTAAATAGAAATTACCGATGGGCATAAGATTACTTTTCTGATGTGCCTCATATAGTTCTACTTTTTCTCTATCTTTACTAGTACAATTTCCATCATCTGACTGATAAGTAATTTTTGTAATTGCAGTTTCAACTATTTTTGTATTTTTTATTTCTTTCATTCTTCTATATCTCCGCTCAATATTGCTAACGCTCTTTCTATCTCTAACATTGCCTTCGCGTTTGCTTCCTGCCCTTTCTTAATCTCTTCTTCGGTTAAAACTGTTCTTGTCAGTCGCTTTTTTGCCGCCTCGTAACAACCCTTGAATTGGTTCGGGCTTCTGCACTCACAAATGCCTTTGTGCCCGTAACCGTAATAACAACAATCCAAATATTTCATTATTTCTTTGTGGGTTGGTTCCATTCTTTCCATAATATTTACCTCCGATTACGCGTTTATTATAACATAATCGAAGGCGAATGTCAAGCGTTTTCGTCGCTCATTTTAAAAATTTCTATCGTGATTCTCAACCCGTCATTCTTCTCGTTCGTCCTTTCGAAAAGTTCAGCCAACTCTTTCGCTTTCGATTCGGTAAGTTTTACGAAAATCTGCGGCGCGTTTATCGGGTCGGGGAAACCGTCTTCCACGGGGTAAAAAGTAATGCAATAACCTTTTCGCGGGAATTTCTCTTCGAGTTGTTCACGACTTAATTCGGGAATTGTGCCTAATCTCATTTCTTTTATTCCTCTTCAAGTTTTGGATTATCGTAAATGTTCCCTATCACATACCTTTCTTTACAAACAGAATAGAGAGGGTCGTAGCAGTCGCGACCCAAAAGGTCTTGCCCATAAAACGATACAAATTCCCCGTGATAAAATTTAACAATACCCTTTCTCGTATTTTCAAATGTACTATATTCTTCATCGTCGGCGATGATGTCATTTTCAAATATCTCTTTGCCGTTTTTATCGGTTAACTCGGTAAAAGATCTCTTTCTCATTCATTCTCCTCCTCGTTCGCGAAAATCTCGATTGCTCCTACTTCGCTCAACCTTACAAACTCGACCATTTCTTTCCCCTCTTCACCGTATTTTAACCCGAGCAGAAAATCTCCGCCTATGTCGATAACGCTCGAAATTTGGACGTAATCGGCGTTGGCATCTTCGGGGTCGCCTTTATACCAAAAACGGAAAAGGTCGTTCTCGTTTACGCAGGCACGGAACCACTCGAAAAATGAACCGCTGAAATCTTTGTATCTTTTGTAAAAGTCTTTATTCGTTATTTGAATCATTTTTCTTCCTCCCACCACCAATCTTTGCTGAAATCTTTGTAAAATCCATTATCAAGATAAATCCTGAACCCGTTCCATAGTTCTTCTACTCTGCTCACGTTGTAATAATATCTTGGACACAGTTCTCGTGTATGTACGCTAATCGTCATCAATAAGTCCTCACAATTCTTTCTTCGCCTAAATAATCGCAAACCAAATCGCCGAAAAATTTCAGCGCCATTCCTTCGCGATAAACATTGGGGTGTTCTTGATTAGGGAACCCAGTAACTTTTGTTCCGCCCAAACGACAATAGATCAAAAGTTCGTCGCCGCCCATTGTTTGCCATTCGACCAAATTATCTTCCAAGAATGCTTCTGCTTCAGCAGATAAATCTTCGTAACAATATCTTTTATAATAAACGGATTGTTCGCCATCGCTATAAGTAAGGATATTATATGTGCTATTATTAGCATCAAAAAGTTCAAAAAACATAGAGGTTTTACAATAATTTTGATTCAAAAACTCTCCTTTGTCTTGCAATTCTTCAATAATCCTTTTGGTCGCTCCGTCAAACTCATTAAAATCTACATCTATCGAATTTTCTTGATCTACTCCAAAATGAATATAACAATTGTGCTTTTCTGCGAGTGCTTTTAAATCGCATAAAGTTTGTAAATGTGTTGAACCAAAATAAACATTCATAACTTAATCTCCCAAATAATCTTTTCCAGCCACCCACTCATCCATGGGCGGAACATCGTTCTTTCTTCCATATTCCCCATCAACATCGAGCAAGCCACTCATCCAACCGTGCGGGTAATCGATCGAGAACCAACCGTCGTTTGTGTCTCTAACGAAATATACGAGATGATCGTCTTCGTATTTTGGCATCGAGCATTCCACGAAATAATCAGTTGAATTCGCGTAAAGATCGGGCGTGCATCTAATTTCACGTTGCCACGAACAATAAAGTTCAGGATATTTTGCTTTTATTAAATGAAACGGAATAATTCCCGTAACCGTCGCTTTGTAACGACGGGAGAAACCTATTTTGCCGTCATCGAAAAAGGCGTATGTTTTGCCGATTTCGGGTATATTATTTTTCATATTTTCACCCCATGAAATTACTGTTCCAAATTAATTTTTGGCAACTCGGCCCAATAATCTATATTATAATAGATCCCATTGTTATCCGACCAATCGGTGCCGTTCCAAGAAACTACTGCATAGGTTTGATTATAGTAATCATAACCCAATACATATTCAGAATAAGCAGATACATACTTATTTAATTCGGGCAATTCTTTCTTTGCATCGTGCCAGACTATTCTCTGATAACCCATTTTAGTAAGATTTTTTGCAGTCGCAGCAGTATCAACTCCAAATTTAGTATTTTCCCATTCTAGGCTTAATTCTAAGTCATATTCTAAATCTGTCATAATTTTACCTCGTACAATGTTTTACCCAAACTCTTATCGTATTTACTCAAAAAATCTACCACTCTTTGGGCGTTTGAAAAATGTTCACAAGAAATAGAAGAGGAAAGGCGTCCGCGTTTAACAACAGTAAAACCACCAATCGGACTTCTTGTAATCCAGAAATTTTCGTACCAGAAATCACTCTGCTCGCCCAGCATTTCGAGCTCGTCTAATAGTTGTTTTGCTTTTTCGTTCATTATATATTCTCCCAAAGTTCATCGATTGTCTTTCGGGTTTCTCGCTCTGTTTCAGAAATTTTTGGAATGTCGAATTTCATGATCGTTTTATCACGTTGATCTTTGATATAACAGACACTATCTTTGAAATCTTCGTAACAATTTCTTGCTGTCATCCACCCCGAACAAAAGCCGATTAACCACGAAAGGTCGGGGTTGCCATAAGCGGTCGACGTGTGGTTATTATAATAATTCAGTTGTTCGCATTTCTTGACGATGAACTGATACCACTTGTTAAAAAACGGACCGAGCTCGTCGGTGTATTGAAAAATATCCTGCGAATCAACCCACTCGTTTCCCGCGCTATCGGTTGTCTTTTTAAAATAAGGTGTTTTCATTTTTGCTCTCCGAAACATTCTTCCCATGTTTCATTCAACACCTCACAACGTTCGTCTGCCGCCTCTTTCGTATCGAATCTTCCGTAATAAACGGCCAAATCGTTAGGAACGACGTGAATGACCGAATAATGGTTGATCTCTTTGTAACTGCCGTCCTTGTAAAATATACGTTTTACGTTATCGCAAATGACTACATATTTAGATTGCGGAACTTCGGGTTTTGTGACCAACAACGAATTGCTTTCGAACCACTGCCCATGGACTTCTGTTACGAGCCAAAACCTTTTCGATAAGAGAAAATCTCTAACCATCCTCATCGCGTCGTATGGATTGTCACAAACAATCGTGGTTTTAATCTCGTCTTTGGTACCATTTTGAAAAGTTACTTTGCTCGTAACTTCATAACAACTTTCCTCTGTGAAATCGGGGAAATCAAGATAAATATGTCTATATGTTTTCATAAGTCCCTCACAATTTATTTATAAATAAAACACATATTTTAACAAACAGATACATATAACAAAATCACCTTTTTCCAGCCGAGTTGTTCCACTTTCTCTATCATCTCTTTATCGAACTCTTCGTCAGTGAGATATACATATCAGGCTCATCACAAACATCATTAGAGATTCTGTCTTTTAGCTAATCAAAGTCGTCTCTTTCGTAACATTTATCATCGTATTCTGTTATTTCGGTAACTTTGCAGTCATAAATTTCTCCGACGAACCAGCAATCTCCATCGCCGCATTCCCCGTTGATAAAAACCTTTATCGGCAATTCGGGGTTTTCTGCGACTAATTTCACGAATTCTTTGTTTATTTCCATAACTTTTTGTTTGTTCATTATTTAATCCTCGTTTATTGTATATGAACCATCGCTTTTACCATATCCGCCAAAACATAAATTACCGCCATCAAATATTAACAATAATTCACTAACAGTTATCTGGTTAGGACATTTCCATACTTTATATTCAGCATGCCCATAACAGGCTTTCCGTGAGTATATGATGTCGTTCTCTTCTATTTCTTTGTCTAACGGGCGGGCGCACACACTAAGTATTTTATATTTGCCCTTCAACTCTTTGTAAATTTCGTAATTTATTTTTGCCTTCTCTCTTTCGTTTTCGGTAAACGCGTAACCGTTATATATTTTTCTTTCTATCGTTTCCATTTCTTAAACTCCTTTAATCTCCCTTGCGAATTCGTTTATAAAAATCACCTCTCCAAACCCGCCAAACGCGTCGGGGACGGATATTTTGCTAACGAGAACACATTCCAACCCCGTGTTTTTATCGATGTATTTTCGAGTTTCTACGGTCAATAGTTTGTTACCGAGATGCGACCTCAAAAAATGAACAGCGTTTTTGTTTTGTTTCAGAGTTTTGCAATTAATCATTATGCTGTAATTCCCACGATTCTGTTTATACGGATGCGTCGCGGTTAAATTCCAAATCAGTTCCTGACCGATATAATCAATTATCATTTTTATACCTCTTAAAAACTTTTTAATTCAGGTTTTGTTGCACCCTGCCGATAAACAATTATCTTTATCTTTAAGTTGTTTTCGTCGATGAACTGTTGTAATTCGTCGACGTCAAGCGAGCCGTCTTCGATAAGCCAATATTTCCATTTTTCAATTTTATTTTTCTTGTTCATTTTCATACTCCTTTACCGCGCTATCAATAATTTCACAAAGTTCGAACATGTCAACAACATTGTCTTTGCGCCCATCAAAATTCGTTTTATATAAATAATCCGCCACACCGTCTTTTATCTTTTGGGCAAACTCCTCTATCGTCCTGCGTTCTATTGCGCTCATTTCTTTTCCTCCACATATTGCCACGACTGCGGCGGGCGGGTTAAGCCTTTTTCCCAATTCCAGTAATCATTACAACTATAATCTGTACTACCGAAACTAATGCAGCCTCGGTCGCAATAATCATTACAATATGACCCCCAAACTCTATCAAGCGGTTTTCTAAAATTGCTTAACTTTTTCGGCTTGTCGTAAACCGCTACATTATCTAAATGCCAGCCGTAGCCCGTTTTATCGCCTAAATAAGAGTCAAGTTCGTCGTTGGATAAACAATGATTAAAATTCCACTTTGCGATTGAACTTAATAAAATTAAATTGCCGAAATCGTCAATAGTCATTTTCATTTTACCAATTTTATCGACAACTGCCCTAATGCCGACTTTCCCGAAATGCTCGCGATATTTCTCTTGAAATTCTTTCGGTATTTTCGCAAAAGATTTCTCGTCCTTACTCATATAAAAAACTATGTCTTGCGGCAAATTTTTTAATGCCGATTTTCTTACTTCGATAGTTTTCTTTCTTTCTCCTATTAAATAGTAGTAATAGGGTTTAAGACTTGCTAAAATCATTTTTGTACTCCTTTAATAATTTGTCTATTTCAGCATTTACTTCGTCCACATCGATTTCGCAACGCAAAACAAGTTCGTCGCCTGTATAATCCCTTACGAGCGTTCCCTTCTCCGAAATGATTGCTTTTAATTTCTCCGCAAATTCTTTGGCGGCGTTTTTCTTTTCGATTTCGAGAACGTTTTTCATATTCTGCTCGAATTTTTCGCTTTTAACTTGCAACTTTGCGTAATCGAAACAAAGCTTATTAAACTCTGCGCACTTTTCGTTGTGGCACGCCTGTGCAAGTTCTAATTCCAATTTAAGAATTTTTATTTCTTTTAAAGCTTCATCAAGTGTCATTTTTTATAAGCCTCCTTATAAACATCTCTAATATTTTCCATTATGTCTTCAAGAGTTAATTCATTGAGTTGGCTATCAATCCCATACGTCTGTCCGAGATCGAACCTAACCCTATTTATAAAATTGAAAACGGCTGTTTCTCGCTCCTTTTTGATTCGAGTTTGTAAATCTTTTTCCGTAAACAAAAATACTTCTTCACCTTTTTCGGTAATCGTTTTTCGAAGTTCTTTATTTTCCGCCCTCAATTGTTTGATTTGATTCTCATAATTCTCGGCTCTTTTTGCGAATTGATTACAAGCATTTGTCAATACGCGGTTGGCTTGTTCGACCTCTTCGTTTTTGGTTTCATGATTTTCGAACCACTCGTCGTCTATCACACACTCAACGCTTTGTTCTGCGAGCAATTCTCTTACGCTACGGCACGTCGCCAGCATTCGCTGACCCATCGCGTTAAAATCTTTCGATTTGCAATGGAGGGTGATTTTCTCGAAAAGAAGCCCGTTCAAATCAAAGCATCTCCTCCAAAAAGCAACCAAACTTGCCATATCGAGACCAATTGATTCAAGCCGTTCGATTTCCCCGTTGTTATCGCGTTTAACTATTGTTGGTCTTGCGAGCCCAATTCTTTCTAAATATAAATCAGCCATTCTCTTCTTGAACCCCCAAACCCAAAATTTCGTTTATCTTTTTAGCCTGCTCATAAGTCATAGACTTCTTTTGCTTTAATTCATAGAAAACTCTCCGAATAAACCCGCGAATTTTATATTCTTTTATCTTTTCTTCGGTCGCTTCTTCTAACGTAATGATGTCCCACATATTAGACTTATTTATTCCACCAATAAACTGAATGTTGTTAACTACAACTCTTCCCGTCGGGGTTATTTTTTGCACCGTTTGCAGTGTCATTCCAGAACGACTGCTAACAAAAACTTCGTCTCCCGCTTTTAACTCTTCTAACCAATTAGTCATCTTCAACCTCCACGCCATAATGCGATACATATCTTTCTATCAATTCATCGAGCATACTCTTTGTAATATGCCCGTATTCAGCGATATAATTCTTCAAATCAGCAATGATATCTTCTGCTGTTTCTTGCGCAATCGCATTGGCAAATTCTGCTTTGTCTACTTTGCCAAACGGTGTTTCTTCAAACATATCCTCAAATATATCCATTTCTTGTTCAGTCATTTTTACCCTCTAATATTAAAGCTGTTATAATCTATACGCTTTTGTTTATTTTCTTTCTCGTCAGTCGTTCAATTTCTGCCTTTTGACGGCGAATAAGGTTAAGACAGTCGATCATTTGTGCTTTGCCGCACGGCTCTATTTCTCTATAAGGACAAGTATCGCAGCTATGTCTACGTATATCGTCATATCCCCTGTTGCAGTTTTCTAATGACTCTATAATCTCTTCATCGGTAAGTTTCTTATTCATTTTTACCCTCACACATAACCAAATTTCCGTCTATTTTTACCTCGTCGCTGTAATAGAATTTACCGTTCCATTCAACGTAATATAAATGCCCAGTTTCCTGCATACTTTTAGCCATTGCGGTCAAAGTATTCGCGAGCCAAGTTTCTTCGTAATGGGGGAAGTAAATCTTCCCGTTGTGTTTTCTACGCATAACTACCTCCTGATAAAAACGTGCCTTTTGTTTACCACTTAAATTCTATCTCTAAATTGCCGTCATTATAAGAATAATGAGAACAATCATACCCGCACTTTTCCAATTCCCAAATCGCCTCGTCGGCTACTTCTTTATCGTATTTAAGCGACACATAGCTAAAACGTGTTCTGCCTTCTATTACGGCACATTCGAGAGTATCTTCTATGTCGCTTAATATCGGGTTATCAGGCACGGGTTTTGAAAATATATCGGCAAGCGTTTGCAATTCTTTAAATGTAATCATTTTCTCTCCTCGTAATAATCAGCCTTACTTCGGCAACACTCATAACAAGGCACAAAACCTTCTATTCGGGTAACGTATTTACAGCCTTCGCACGGCGTCCCAATTGATTGCTTGATCAAACAATCGTCTCTATACTCCGCAAAACACTGCCAAACGTCGGCGACAGGCAAATTGTGCTCGTCAGCATAGTCATCGATTTCGGAACTGGTTTTAAAAGTTCCTGCTTCTAGTAATTTAATAAATTCTTCTTTCCAGTTCATATCTATTCTCCAGCCTCAATTCCATCTACAACTGGTTTCCAGCAGATTATATCACTAACTTCTACATCCACTGTCCTGTATTCATTGGAAACGTCAATAAAATATATTGCATCTCCGCAACAAGATGCGCAACTGAGGGTGTGCCAAGTGTTAGTGGTGTCATTATTAAGTTTTGCCAGGATAACCTGACCTGCCAGCGGTCTCTTCTCCGCAAGTGTGTAAAATCTCATATCTACCTCCGATTGTACTTTTATTATAACAAAAACAAACCCCGTTGTCAAGCGTTTGAACGGGGTTTTTGAAAATATTTTATTTTTCGAAAAGTTCTAGGGCTGATTCTCCATTTGGGAGTGGTTGTAGTATAGCTTTGATATATTCTCCATCTAAATTCTGATAATAATCAATTATCACACAATTTTTACCCCTTCCAGTAAATCTCTTTTCTTTACCAGAATCGTCAACGGCTGTCATTTTAAGAGTAATGGTGCAATTACGACTAAAAAGAACATCTGGGCGTTTAGATAATATTTCATATCCTTTTTTCTTTTTGGTTATTTTGAATGTTAATCGTATATCGTTATTTGGGAACATTTCTATTCCAATATTGTTGCCCATCGCAATAGCATCTCCTATTAAAATTAGTTTCTTGCGATACGAGTTTTTATCATATAAATATACTTTTAAAGTTTTTATAGTCAAACCTTTCATAACATCTCCAATAAAATTCAAATTTTATTTAAAAGCGCTAAATATCAGCTTAATTCTTCTCCAAAAATAAATAAGGTCTATACCCTATTCTCTCTACACATACACATTTACTGGTTGGGGTGTCGACGAATTTAGAATCGTTGTGAACGTGACCATAAAAATTGTAATATGGAGTGGTTTCACTTAACATCAGAGGGACATGAGACATCATATAAAATCCATTATTATCAGGACTTCCTCCATAAATAATAGGAAATTTACTCACATAATTAAAACCAATATCTCTATAAAAATCGTCGGTCCAATTATCATGATTGCCTCTTATTAAGACTTTCTTTCCATTTAATTGTGAGCAAATCTCCCTCGCTCTTTCTCTTGTGCAAAGAGCAAAATCACCAAGATGAATAACTGTATCGTGATTAGACACGGTTTCATTCCAATTTTTGATTAAAGTCTTATCCATTTCTTCTATATCTCTAAATGGACGATTACAATATTTAATAATATTAGAATGCCCAAAATGGGTGTCCCCTATAACAAAGTATCTCATTGATTTTCTCCCAAAACTTTATTTTCTAACTTCGAGAGTCTTTCTTTTATTTCATCAAGCTCTTCTTTTACCACTTCATGATAATTCTTTATAGTAAGAGGTGTTTTGTCAATTTCAATGGTTTTGCTTAATTGCAACGGCGAATCAACGATAGGTTTGATTTTGGTTTCAAACTCCTTGGTTTCCTTTTTCAGCACCTTAAAACTTTCCGCGAGTCTTCTCTCGTTTTCTTTCCGCTCTTCATCTTCATCGATAAACCGATAATCTCCGTGAACGTCGTGTGTTTCAACTCGGAAGTTGCATCCGCATTCCAAACACCCGCAACGCACTTTTATCGGTTCAGCTTCGGTCGGGTTTTGCAATTTGCCGTTTTTGTAAATCGGCTCGGGCTTGATGATAAAAGCCAAGGTTGTGAAACCCGAGTTGTCTTTTACACGGAAATACGATTTCCCGCATTTCGGGCATTTTACTTTTTTATAATCAATCGTCGTCATAATTCTCTCCTTTTAATGGCTATCTGCCAAATTCCCAATCCGTGCCTTGTTGAAACCTCTAATTCTCCAGCCTCAAGTTCTTTGAGCGCAATCTCGCATTCCTTTGGATCTTCGTAATCGTGGAGGCAATAATGGTCGTCAGGACCGCAAACAAATTCGTCTTCATAATACCCGCATTCTGGGCGATAACAAACGTTATACCGCCCTCCGCGTTTATTCTTCTCGCAAATGCTGTAACGATAGGAATCGAAAAACGGTACTGTCATAATGAAATAGTTCTCGCTCACCGCCCTTACGGTAAACGGACGCTTCCAAGAATTCACTTTTATGCGGTCTCCAACTTTAATCGTATCGAGGATTTCTTTAGTTAGTTCAGCTTTAGGGTATATTTCGTATTCTTTTGTCATTTTTCTTGTCCACCATTCGACGTGCAAGTTACCCTCCACGGGTTTTTCTGGCACCACTGACACGGGGTATCGCCAATATACGGCGTTTTGAGGTATTTCGGGTTGTTCGGGCAACCTTCGCAACCGCTCCAATTATCCGATTTCGTTGCCCAATCGGGAAGCGTGAAAGGGCGATAAACCAAATCGTTATACTCCGCGCCTGTTTTGGGACCGTAATAAATGCGCTGTAATTGCGGAATGGTTTCGGTGTCCAAATCTCCATTTCCGCCGCTCGTTTCTCCTGCCGCTTTCCCGCCGTCGCAAGAATCGGGCGAAACGCCTTGCGGCGTTGTTTCGTCCGTATTTCGTTGCGTGCCCGCCTCTAACGCTTTCAGCCGTTGACTTCGCTTCGTAAATTCGGCTTCAAGACGTTCGTAGGCTCTATACAGAGCGTCAACGCTCGCAAATTTGCCTATGAATGGTTTATCGTTTACTGTCCCGATTACGCCTTTGTGTGGCAGACTCTTCGAGCAACATGGACAAATCACCACAGAGTTGCATATGTCTTCATTTTCGTAAGTGAATTCGCAACCGCAAAAAAGGCAGGTCATGCGAAATTCTTTTGTACCGTCTTTAATTATTTTTATTGCCATTTTTTATCTCCCAACGTTTTCTGTCACAACTAAACATCGATTTCAACCTCATTATAAAGTCTTTAATATCATGCCTTGATCGTGCTACATATTCGCATTTGTGATTTTCGTAAAAATCCGTTATCATTTTTTGAAGTTCTTGATATTCTCGTTCGTCTTCAATAATTTTAATCATTTTCCTCCAAATAAAACTCATCTTTTATTAACTTCATAAATTTTCGTATTTATATCTTTTTTGTCGACGATATAACCATAAAATTTAGAATTGGTCGTGACATCAATTAATTTATTTTTCACTTTTTCGAGAATTGACGGTTTTGATGGACCGAAATAAGTTATCCCAATTTCGTGATTTATAATCGCAATATAGCCAACTTCTTCTGCCGCATAAAATTCAGACAATTTTTGCAATTCTTCTTTTAATTGCCTTTCAGTCTCTTCTTCATACTTTATTACTTCTTCGGGGTTATCGGCTCGAAATTTTCCGTCGTCCGAAATATAATATCTTACTTCTTCCATTGTTCACCTTTTATTTACTTTATAAAATGGTCGTTTCATTTTATATAATTTTCTATTCTGGAAATTTCCGTATTTAACTCATCTATTTTCGATTTCAAATTTTTGATGTGCTGATCTGCGGAAACCAGCTCTACTCTACAATAATCAGAATCAGTATATCGAATTATAACATATCCGATATAACCATCTTCGAGTTGCGGATGCCCTATATGGAGATTCTTTGATAGATAATATAAATCCTTTTTATCTTTCAACTTATATAGACAAGTTCTGTCTCGATAGTTAACTATGTCTATATAAGTCTTATTTTTAATATCCTGAATACTTTCATACTCTATAATGTCGTTTAAATCAGTTGATTCTTTTTTACCGTCGTCGGAAACATAATGTTTTATTTCTTTCATAACTACCTCCAATTTACGACCCTATTATATCACGCCAAAATCGATTTGTCAAGCGTTTTAACGCCGCAAAAACGTAAAATCGTATTTTTCTCTCGCGTCTTCTTCAGCCTCATCGAATCCCGTTTCGTATCCGTCCAACCAAGCCTCTTTGAGAATGGCTTGTAAATCTGCCTTTTCGTAAATTTCGAGTTTGGTGATTTTAAGTGCGTCTTTTATTTTGTCTATCAATTCATCGTATTCCATATTCTCTCCTTAAATCTCAAAATCGTCGTCGTCAATCGCTTCATCGATCGCTTGCAATGCCGTAAATTTCTTCATCTGAATAAAGTGTTTATCCATTCCCTTCCATTCCATTTTGACGTGATAAGTATCAAACTCATCTTGCGTGGAAAGGTTATAATAACAACATAAATTCTTACAATCTTCGGGCTGATCGGGGTTGTTCGCACTAAACGGGCACCAAGCGCACAAAATGCTCGGCGACGGTTTCCACTCCTTATTTTCGATTTTCGCAAAAAGCTTGTCGATTTTTGTAAGCCCGCGTTTTATCCCACCTTTTGTCAACGCCGACTGCCAAACGCCGTCTTCGCCTGCGAAAGGCAAATCATAACAACACTCGAATTCCGCGTCTTCTCCGTAAACCTTTTGCTGCGATAAAACGTAAATCACGAATTGTAACGGCGTCGCTAAATCCTCTTTTCTGAATTCCTTGTCTTTGGTTTTTATATCGTGAATTACGTATTTGTTCTCCCCTTTAACTTTAAGCAAACGGTCGATATAACCGAAAAAGGTGTAATTATCGTTATACTTAAACTCGAACGGAACTTCACAACCGACGATTTCAAGTTCGGGGTGATCTTGCATATACCATTCCAAACGATACATTCCAATCGCCGCGAAGTATTTTGCCTTTTCTGCGTAAGTTTTCCCTGCGCGGCTTGGCTTTACCCACGCTTCGGGATATTTCTTGGCGAGAAGATTAGCTCCGAGAATATCCTCTTTTTTCTTCCCATTTTCTTGGGTGTGTAATTCGATATTCCAAAAATCTTCGGTAAGTTTTTCGTATGGAATTTCTTTGCCCTCTTTTATGCAATTTCCGATTGTTTCGAGGATGTAATGGCATAAATTGCCGTATTCCATTGTTAAAGCACTGTCTTTCGGGAAATGCTTTTGCTCGTATTTTAAATAGTAAGCAAACGGGCAACTCTCCATTTGGTTTAATCTGCTGTATGAAAATCTTGTTGGTTTTTTAGTCATATTCTTTATGTTCCTTTATTAATTCATCATAATCAATATAATCACTTATATCGAAATCCGATACCCATATTTTTAAGATATCTATAACATTGCAATCGTATTTGATGCGCAATAGATTGATATCGTTATCTTTACAAAATTTATTTTTTATCTCATCTCTCTTTTTTGTTTTCTCAAATCCAGATTTGCCACCAAATAGTTCTATTGGTTTATAATGTTGGGCGCCATCATATTCAATACATAAATTCATAGATGGTATATAAAAATCAAAACGTAATAACTTTTTATTTTTACATCCTTCAAACGTCTTCTCCATGCAAAACTCAATTTTGTTTTCTGTTAAAAAATCTTTGATTTTTATTGCGTTTTTTGAATAATTGCAGATTGCACATCCGTATCCGCTAATTATTTCGTGTGGGGTTACCATCCACTCGGAACCGCACTTCTTGCACCTATGTAATGTTTTAACTTCTGTCCCCGCATAATTTCCAATTAACTCCACATTTGGGTTTATTAATGCAATTTTATTTTCATATTGTTCTGCGGTATATCTTGTTTTAATGCCGCGTTTTTGTGCCATACATTTGGGACAACTACTACCATTTAAAATATTTCGCGGTACGCCATTCCACTCAGTCCCACATATCGTACATTTGTGTTTATAACTGCCTTTTAATTTTATAATTTCTGAGTTGTCTATATATTCAATCCAAGTTTTTAAATTTTGTAATCTACTTTTATACTCATTTGCCGTTATAGGTAACCTACCCTTACATTTAGGGCACCCCGCGCCTTTTAACGCACCTTTTGGGGTTATGTTCCACTCATACGAGCAAACGTTACATCTATGAAGAATCGGCTTGTATATATTTTGATATTCTTCGAGGGGAGTTATATTTATATTTTTCTTTTTTAATAATTTTAAGTATCCATCATTCCCCAAACTTTGTTTTTTCGAATTTTTCAAAATAGCACACTTAGGACATCCAGACCCAGATAGAATATGTATCGGAGACGTTTCCCAAACGTTATCACACACCAGACATTTGTGTTTTATTGATTTAGAACAATTGGTAAAATTTTCAAGAGGTTTAATTTGTCGATTATTCCTATTTAATTCATCTGTATAATTGTCCAAATTCCATTTTTTTTGTGCCATTATTTTGTCTCCTTTGGCGGAAGTTCTTTAATTTGATACCACTTAAACCACTGCTCGAACTCGTTGGGGATTTTTTCGAACTGCTTTGTTTCGGGATTTAACCGACTTTTCTGCTTGCTTTCGGTGTAATAAGTGATAATCATACCTTTTATGAGCGGTTGCTCGGCGAAGGTCTTTTTGTAACATTTGATCGTTTCGGTTTTGCCCGTATAAAGGTTGTAAACCGTGATTTTTGGTGAAAACTTTGTGTCAGCCGAACAGACGTAACCGTTGTATTTATCCCTCGCGTCTGTACTCTTAAAGCTCAAATATCCCAAATATTCCAATTCGGAAGCCAACCGCTCGGAAAGTGTGAATTCCTTTGGTTTAGCGTTCTCACAGAGGTAAGAAACGAGCGCAGCGGAATCGGTTACGCGATACTGCTTTTCGGTCTCGGTTGCGAATTGGAGAACCGTCTCGCGAGGAATGGTGCAGGCCTCTTTTTTGAGAAGTTTTTTGCCTGAATAAGTGTTATAAATATCGACGATCGATAAGAGCGTTTGCGGCGTTCCGAAACAATCGAAGTAACCGAGCTTTATCAAAATATCCAATTGACGTGAATCGCCTGGGAAGTCTTTGAGCAGTTCGAGGAAATTGTCGTATTTCTTCATCTGCGAAAGCTCGTAAAGCGTGTCGGAAACCGAAGCATTCATGTATTTTATGGATTCCATTCCTTTGTAAATGGTGTTGGTCGATTTATCCATATTGTAACCCGACTTCGAGTGACCGAACGAAATGTCGTGAATCTTTATCCCGATTTTTTTCGCATATTCGGTTATTGCCGTTATTTTCTCTTCTTTGTCGGTAAATGTGTTAAATGCCGCCGTAAGAAATTCGAGCGGGTAATAATAACGCAAATAACCCGAAATATAACCGATTGCGCTGTACGCATCACTATGATTCCATGAAAACCCATACGAGCTGGCATCAAGAATTATCTGCAAAAACGGTTTGATAACTTCTTGACACTTTTCTTTCGTAATGTCGTAATGGGTTGAAGAATAATTGATAAATCTCTGTTCGATTTCAGGAAGAAGCGTTGCCGTTCCTTTTTTCTTTGCGATTGCACGACGGACGTTATCCGATTCTGCCTGCGTATAACCGCAAAACTTAACCAAGAACATCATTATCGTTTCCTGCATACAAACTCGACCCGCTTCTGGCGCGAGGAATTCATTCAGTTCTTCAAAGCCGTTGTCGTAAAAATCGCCGCCCGAAACTTCATCTCGGTAACTTGCGCATGCGGGGCGAAGCAGACCATTACCAAACGAGAACCACTTTAGATAAGAAAAGTTGCTCGTCTTTGCTTTAACTTTTCTTATGGTTTCATCCGACATAAACCTTTTCAAATAAGCCTGTGCCGAATTAGATTCCCACTGGAAGATGAGCGTTGTATCATCTCGAATGCTCTTCCAAACCTTTTCATCGTTCAAATCGACATTATCGGGGTTTAACCGTTCTATCCCTGCCAATTGACAAGTTTTGTTTATTACACCTATATTATCGAGTCCAAGTATGTCCAATTTCACGTACATCTGCCCATCGAGCCCGTGCATATCCAACATCGAAACTGGGTAATCGGAAGTCGCAATTGTGCATAAACCAACATCGGTTTCTATCGGTCTATCGCTTACTAAAACGCCGCTCGGATGCGAACCAATCGAAACGATTGTTCCCGAAACAATGTCAACATATTTAAACACTTCGGGGTATTCATCTCGCATTTTTTGTTCGTTATTTTCAACGTTATTCGAAATATAATCAGCAATTTTAAGATATTTGCCATCATCAGAACCATCGCGTTTTTTGTATAACGCTCGACAAACATCTCGAACTGCACCTTTAAGTGCTATTGTATTAAAAGTGATAATTTCGCTCGTCTTGATATTTGGTAAATTCATCTTATCGTGTAATAAGAAGTATTTAATTTTATCTCTATCGATCGAGCAATAATCGGTATCTATATCCGCGTTCGTAACTCTCGCGGGGTTCATAAAACGGAAGAAGTTCAAATGGAACTTTAAACTATCCATCTGTGTAATTCCCAAAATATAAGCAATCAGACTGCCCGATACGGAACCACGACCATATCCCGATTGAATACCATTCTGTCGTTCCCATTCACGGATATACGATTCAAGCAACATAAAGTCGATTGCACCGACCTTTTTGTAAACTTCAAACTCTTCGTTAACACGAGCGACAACTTCTGCCTTTGAATACCGCTCTTTGAGGTATTTATTTGTTTTATATCCCTCATTAATTTTCTGCTTAAAGACTTTCTCTTGGTCATCATAAATATGAGGATATTTCGTGTGTCGGTCGAGTTCGAATGATTCAATCATATCAGCAACAACGTTTGTATTTGCTATCGCCGCCATATAAGCTTCTTCGGGAATTGAATGTTGAGTTTGATATGCTTGAATTAGTTCGTCGTAAGTTTTAAAAGTTAAATCCCAACCTTCTTCATCTCCGAAAAATATATCTTTACCTTGTTGAAGTATTTTTCTCCCATCGGCGTGTATTAAATCGAGTGAATGGGTATCGGTCCCTGCAATAAGCCGCAATCCCGTCTTTTGCGATATGTTATATAATTTTTGATTGTAAGATATTTGGTCTTCTACGTTATGATGCTGAATTTCCAGAAAACATCTCTCTTGGTTCTGCATCATAAAACGCAAAAATCTTTCTTGAATTTCAGCGCTCGCGTGGTTTAAAATTCCGCCAAGACAAGCGCTCGTAATTATTATATTGTCAGACGTGCCCAACAACTCGTCAAACGTGATTCGCGGCACGTAATAAAAGTGGTTATCTTTACGGTTAAATGATTTTGTCGCCAAACCATTCAGTTCATGCACACCATCAAAATTGCGAGCAATCAACAAACAGTGCCAGTTATCACGGACTTTCTCGGCAAGCGTTTCGGTGACATAAAATTCTTCTGCGTGGATATATTTCATTCCCGCTTTTTCTATCGCCTCTTTTTTCAAATCCCACGCGAAAACCGAGCCGTGTTCGCTCAACGCAAACGATTTCATTCCACATTCTTGCGCACGGTCAATATAACTTTGGAATTTTGTTACCGAATCGATGTTCGTAACTCCGTTCGACATATCGCTATGGCAATGTAATATCGTATAATTATTCACAACTTCAACCTCCACTCGATAAAATTCCGATTTTATTTAGCGGGGTAAAAATCACACTTTCTTTTATCTCCGCCACAGGTACAAAATTCGCACTCTTTTGTACCAATGCAATAAGATTGGTCTTCAACTATATAATCTACGGGGGCTCTACCGTGTAATGCAGTATAAAATCCTTTTTCGTATTCTGTAAGGTAACGTCTTATTTTCTTGGTTCGATAACAATCACACTCTTTATATTTAGAAACATAAAGAATTAATAAATCTGTATCATCTACTTGCTCGACTCTTTCCAAGTCGAAATCCCCATAATCTTCCTCTATTCTTTCCTTTGTTCCATATGCCGTTGTATTTCCATCTATAACTTTAATATTCGACGCAGGAATAACTACGCTTAACCAATCTTTTACCAACATATACTCTCCTCCTCCACTTCTACTTTCGCGTTTGCCCAGTTATACTCCAAAATCCCTTTATATTTTTTCGGTAATGCCACGACCATTTCATTAACATGCTTTTCCAAGCCAATTATTTTTTTCTTCGTGCGATCAATTTCTTCCGAATATTCTCTATACTGAACTTTCATTCCGCACACAACCGCTTTCTCCTTACATTCTTCGGGGAAATAAGACTCAAACTCGTTTATCCTATCACGTAATTCACTCATCTGATTCTCGATACGGTCTTGTTTGCTGTCGAGTCGGTCTATTGTGTATAAAGCGATATAAAGTTTTTTGCCTTCTTCCGTTGTTTCGTAAAACTTTTTGTAACGGTGTGATAATACTCCTTCACTACAAAAACAAAATGAAAACGCGGCTAAAGTCATGCCGCAAGCTGCAAAAATAATTATTTCCACTATTCCATTCATTTATTTTTCCTCACGATAAATATCAGTGTTATTATGATAACAATACTCAAATCTTTTTGCGACCTCTTCGGGTGTTAAAAACCCTAGAACACCACCAGATTCGCACTCTTCTTCGGTTACGGCACCCATAATTTCTAAAAAGTCATTTTCATTCCCATAAGAAAAATTATGACAAACCGCGTCGCAAAGCGCCCCAATGCGAATTTGTTCTCCGTCCCAAATAGGTTTTCTGGTATAAGGCACTCCTGCCTCGTCTAAAAGTTTCGCTAATTTATCAATACATTCGCGTTTCATCTTTTTGTCTCCTTTTCCGTATACATTTCTCTATCTCCAAAATCTCTATTCCAAGTCTATCCGCGAATTTATCTAAAAATTCGTTTAAATCTTCGATTTGATAATCGACGAATCCGCTTTGATAATCCTCTAATATATAGTAATATTCCGCCAAATAATCGTGGCGCCCGTAATCCAAAACCGTTGTGACTTTCTCTTCGTCTTCCAGCTTGCGATATAAGGTATAAATCGGGAGACATTGCGCGTGATCTTCATCAGAATACAATTTCCCGTCGTGTTTATACGCTTTTACGAGTTTACTCATTTCGCCACCCTTCTCCGCGTTCAATATTTTTAAGTCGAACATAATCTTTTAACATTGCCTCATTAAAAGACCAACCAGCAATAAATCCAGTTGTCGTGTCGTAAATACTGATTAAATGCCATTCATCGGCGGCTCCGTTGAAATCGAAATAATCCCAAACAAGTGGAATAGTTTTTTCTTTGTCTTCGTATTTTCCACTAAAAGCAAATCCTCTAACACCCCAACCAGCCCAACAAGCCGCGATATAAGCTTTCGGGAGGGAATTGAGATATTCCTTTGTCTCTTTGTTATTTTCCAAAACCTTCATAACGCCCTTCTCCAATTTTAAAATTAATCACAAAAATTATAAAAATATTTACAAAACAACACAAAAAATTCCGCTCTCGCTTCATCGGATTCTTTTATTGTTTTTTCATCATACATATAATCAAGTTCCATTTTGTCGAGTAAACTAATCATATGATCGAGCAATTCATTCGTTTTTCTTTCGTTTTCTTCTTCTGTTTCAGTTTCGAAGTCAAAGAAACCGACGAAACCTCGATTATTACGATAATCCGTTAGAATTTCTCGCATAACCCCGATAAACCAACCGTCGGTTTCCCATAACGCTTGCGGAGCATAACCATGATTCAAAACGAAAAATGCACGTTTAATCAAAATCCAGAAATCGCCAATATTTTTATACCAATACCAACCGCAATAGCCAAAAAGTCCAGCCGATAAATTGTGAAAACCTTTAAGCTTCTTCGTCTTTCTCTTTGCCATAATTCCACCTCTTCAACTGTTCGTTTTTTACCTTTTCGAAATATTCTGCGCCATTGTCGCACGGACCGCATTTCGTCCATTTAATCGTTGGGTCGAGCTTCGTGTCCCAATACCAAAATTCGATGTCGCGCAACGCCGAAAACGACTTCAACAATTTAAGGTTCGTTTCGGTCGCTTCAAAATCCAGCCCCTCGTCGAGAGCCATAATCACGCGTTTCGGGTTGAGTTGTAAAATCAACTGCGCCTGTTTTTCCGACAACGAGTGCGAACCGAGAGCGACGATGTTTTTTACGCCAAATCCGTAACTAATCATACAAGTCTTTTCCGACTCGACAATCCAAACTTCGTTCCCGTATAAATCGCCATAACTTTCCGAGTAATTAAAGAGTGTTGTCGACATCGGGGTTGGTAAAACGTAAATATACTTTGGAGTATATTCATCGTAATCATCAGCATTCAAACGTCCTTTGATCCCCTGAACTTCGCCCGTCTCTGCGTTTCTTATCGGAAAAATTATCCTTTGGCTTTCGACATCATACCCAACATTGTAAAACCGCTGCGCCTCAATCGTAATCCCGTCTTTTATCCAGCGTTCGTTCGGCGTCATGTCGTATTGGTCAAGCACACTTTCGGGATAAGTCTTCACTTCGATTTCCGCGTTCTTTCGCCCGATTTGATTGTAAAACCCGCCAAATAACGGCAATTGCTTTTGCTTTACCCAATCGTCCGACAAACCGAGAATCTTCTGAATTTTCCCAACAACTGTGCGGAAATCAACGCCGCGTTGCTCCATAATGAACTGAATGATGTCACTATGAGTTCCTCGCGCGTAATCCGTAACCATAACGCCGTCGTTGTCGGTTAAGCGAATTTGAATATTATTCCCACCGCCATCCGCGTCACGGGCGCACCGAATTTCACTTACTCGCGGGGTGATTTTTTCAAACCCGAATTCTTCGAGTAATTCGATAAGCGCGTCGGCATTGGTTATGAGTTTTTCCTTTATGTCTTTGAGCATTTCAGCCTCTCGTCCACTCTCCGTCTACCGTAACTTCGAAATCGGTCAAATCTTCGAGCTTACCTATTTTTAGGTCGTTCCCATAACCGACAAACTTGCGGTTACTGTTTATAAAATTCCCGCCCATTTTTTCGGCTTCGTCGATTGGAATAAAAGTCGTCGCCAAACACGCGGAATATTTTCCATCTTTTACCAATTTTGAATTGAGCGAATAATCGTCTATAACGAGGCTTGTTGCGTATATAACCGCCGTAACCCAATTGTCAAAATCGCCGTATTCGAACTTCTTGATATAATATTTACGCCCCGAATCAGGAAACAAATCGGTGAGTTTAACCTTTTTGGGCGTATCGTACATCGTAATCATTCCTCTGCCTCCGACGCAATATAATCGTATAACTTTTCCACTGTCGAAATATCTATCGGCGTCCCGTCAATTTCAGAGACGCATCCTTCTTTATAGTCTTTCCCGAAATTCAGGTCATATATGAAGTATTCAATCATGTTCCCGCTATAAGTTCCAACCTCTAACCCCATTGCGAACGAGAGCAAATCAACCATCATGGAACATTCAGCGCCGTATAAACCGATTACGTAACAATCGTCATTGCACGCTTTCTCTATTGCCCCCGAAAACATATCGTCTTTGTCGCACGTCGCTTTTATCCGCCCAACGTACTCTACAAACTGCTCTTTAGTTAAGTACGGTTTTTTCGTCATTTTGTGCCTCCTGCTCCACTTCTTCCTGCGCCGCCAAATAAGCTTTCTTTGCTGCCTGCATTTCTTCTTCGGTGATTTTCCTGTAATAGTTAGTTCCTTTTACGGGAATAAGCATTCCGTTTACGAGCAAACGCGAGAAAATTCTGCTGCCCAAATCCTCGATGACTGCGGGATTAACTGCTTCCGCATATACGGTCGGGATCTGTGCCTCTTTTGCGAAACCGATTACGTCTTCACGGGTAAAACTCGAACGACGCGCCTCTATCCGCATTAAAACGCGGTCGATAACCGCCTGTTGAACCTCTTTCGGGGGAACTTTAAAAACCTCTTTTTCTTCCATATCAAATCTCCTTTTGGCGAGCGAATTCTTTGTAATCATCTATCGCCTTATATCTTATCTTTCTCTTCTCTGCCGTGCCAACAAGTTCGGGGTTGAGTTCTTGCACTTTGCGGCGGACACGCCCCACGCTTTCCATCGACGGCAAATCGCCATTCACCACGCGGCGCGTGATTTCCCAAAACGACGTCTTACGCACAGAAACGCCGAGCGAATTAAGAAAATACGCGTACAACACATTGTCATCGTCACGAGCTTTTGATTTGTTCCTGAGAATCTCTTCTACTTTGATTGCTATCGTATTGAGCTTTTCTTTTGCCATAATACAACCTCCAAATTCATTCTTCACCGTGATTATACCATATCACAATCCGTTTGTCAAGCGTTTGAGTTGAGTTTTTGGAAAAAATTTTGGATAAAAAAAAGGAATACTGGAAATCTGTCGAAATCCAATATTCCTTTTGGGGGAAATTATAAATTATTCTTTCTTTATTTTTCTATATAATTCTAATATTTAATTATTACTTCTCCTAGAATAATTTATAATTATAAAAGAGTTATTTATTTGATTTTTAACTTTATATAACAAAACCGTATCGCCTTCACGGCAATCGATGTGATTTGGGTTAAGAATTCGGTTAATAACCGTATCGAGATCGGGTAAAATACACAAATTCACCGTCCCGTCATCATTAACGGAGTCAACTATACATGGCACGGTGTTATCTTGTTTTTTTACTTCTTCTCGCACAATTTCACGAATCAAATCTATTAATTGTTCTGCATTCGTCGTCATAATAATCACCTACCTGTCGTTAAAAACATGAAGTTCTGTATGTTTGAAATGGTCAAACTCATCGCGCCACTATAATCCAACGCAAGCGAAATTCCTTGAACTAAAAAGCGCACTTGGTTTAATCCGTAAAAATCATCAGTAATTGTGATAAGATTGTTAACGAGTAACAAAGGGTTATATCTAACCGTAACCGTTGATGATGATTTTACAATAAGTTTTTGTCGTAATTCATAGTCCGCTCTCTCTTGCGCTAAAATTTGAGATGTGATGTTGCTATCACTTATTGGGCTGGCGGTTCTGTAACCAATACGCTGGTAACATAATGGAGAGCCTGGGTTATCATTAACTGCAACCGCACGATAGGTCTCGCCGTTATTGGTCGAACCGATGACGATAACACGATTAATAACTCCGCTTAAATCAAACGACAAGTCTAAGCCTTCCATTCCGCCGAGTTCGTCATAAAAATGATATATAATCGTTTTGTCTTGATCATCGGTAACTGAATTTATTGGAATGACATTCAAATGCCCTTCAATATCGTAAAACACTTCGGCGTTAAGCTGCGTCGCCAAATCAAGAATTATCGAACCGACCGTATCGCCCGTTTCTTTAGTTATCGTTGCTTGCGTTGTTTTGCCCTTGAACGCGCTGTGATAAATAATATCAAGCGGGTCAAGAGGTTCGCCGTTGCCCTTTGGAGTTTTTAATAAGTCGCGTATAACCTCATGTATTTCCGAACCGACTGGAATCGTATAAGAGGTATCAAGCAAACCGTCTGCGCCTTCAAGAATTGAAAATTTATCACTCGCTTCCACCGACACATTGGTTTCCCCTTGTTTATGCGACGAAGTTATGTTCGTTATTGCGTAAGTGCCCTTCGGAAACCAAATAACCGCCCCGTCTATCTGAAGTCCTAATTCGAGATTGAGTTTTACGCCCGTCCACAAACCATTTATCGAGGGTGTGTATTTTTTGTGAAAATTATATAACGAAAACGATAAACTTCTACGTTGCCCATTTTGATAATTTTCACTATACGATCCACCCGAGATAATATCGTCTTCAGGAATATCCTCTTTGACCGTTTCGTCGGCGTTGAGAATATGCAATCTGTAACGTGGGTTAATAACTGGCGAATTGTCGATTTCTTGCTTTATTCGCTCTATCGAATAATCTGCGGCATTATCGGCGGAGTAATACGAGAGTATATCGCCGCTTGCCGTATTTTTAGTTTTATACATTTCACTCCGCCTCCTTATACGTTAATATCTACTATTTGGACGTCTTCAGTGTTACCGATTTGCGTCCACGTAAAGCTGATTGTATTGGGTTGCCTATGAACCGCATCCATTGGTTTGTTAGTTGCGCTCGAAAGGGTAACGAGAAAAGATTGACCTTCACGGTCTTTGAGCAATTTCGGGTTCGAAGACATAACGACTTTGCGCCATGCCAAAAGCATATCTACGCGTTGATTAGAACTCGGCGTTTTATCGTTTTTGCGAATTTCTTGATAACCGCCTTCATTGACCGTTTTGCCATTTTTGAGAATATAGCTCGCGGGCAGAACTTCACTTCCGAGAAGACATGAAACTGAACCCGTAACGTAATTCATCCGACCTTGCGAATAACGGTTGAACTGCCCGAGGGTCTGTTGCTCTTGTCGAGAAATATTCTGCGATTGTTCTCCTGTATCAACATTGAGATTAAATACCCATACATCGTCAGGTGTTGCCGTAAATTTCTTATTCGTGCTATCGACAGGGTGGAGCTCTGTAATACTCCAACCCTGCCAACTTGTAATAATCGGTTCAACTGTTGCCTTTTGCAATTTAGTTAAAACTTCATCGGTCATTTTGTCAAAAGGATAAAGCGTATAACGATAAGTGCGATTGTTAGAGACGTTGAAATCACGGAATTTAAAGTTAGTAATTTCTGTATCAACGGGCATAAGACGAGTAAGCGATTCATAAATCGGTTTACCATTTTCATCCGTCCCCGTTTGCGTGATTTCTTGCTTAAATACCGACGAAACGGAAGTGTCGTTGCTCGAGCGCATTGGTGAAAACCCCTGCTCAGCTTGGTACTCTCGCGTTGCGGTTTTCTCGCTTTTATAATTCAGGAGGCAAGCCGCTTTATCTTCTATGTCATTTGTCGAGTAGCCTAATTTCTTCGGAGGCATTGGGTTAGCGTCAAAAGCCGATAAAACCCCATCTGCTCTCGTTTCGTCCGAAACGTTTAGCACGTTTATGAAATTAACTTGTTGCCCGAGGTAATTCGTAAACGGGGCATTTTTTTTATTGTATTCCGAAACATATATTTTCATTGATTTTCCCATTTTAATTACCTCCTTGAATTTCTTCTATGAAAACTCTTGCAATAATATTTTGAGCCATAACTTGCCCCGAATTTAAGTTCGGGTTGTTATAATCACGGAACAAAATGCTGAAAGTCATTTGATATTTACCAATATTTTTTCTACCCGTATGTTCTGTCGTAAGAGTTTGCCTATACAATTCGCCGCTATTATCATTTCTGTCATGCCAATAATAGTAGTTCCCACTCTCGTCTTTATCGTGCCAATAATTATATTTACCCGTATAGACGTTAATTGGATTCCCCGCCTCTGTTTCGCTTATCTTTGTTTGATTGATTAACAATAATTCTTTATCAGACCAAATGCTAAACGGAGAATCTGTTTTTTGCGTAGCTTGAGTGCTCGACAACGGTTGGGAAATTTTGCCCGCGCTATTCCAAGCACCTTCCTCATCAACGTTAACGTAATCAAGAATTTGTTGGTTTATAATTTTTACATCACCCGTGAGATCTGTAACATATGGATGAGTCGTCCTTAGATAATCGACATTATCGGTTAACGTAGCATTCCCGTTTACAAATGCCGAAGCTATTTGATTATCAGATTGTTGCCATCTGCCTTCTTTATTAACTTCGACCCAATTACCCTCGGTGTTTTTTTGATATACGGAAAGAGGAATGTTTGTAACTTCGGCATTCAAATTCCCAATTTTCTTTACCGCGCTCAAAATTATGCGATTACGATTTTCGTTTGCGACATACTCGCCATTATCATCCTGATACCAAGGAGTGGGCGCCGTAAGGGTTAATTCGATATGCGCTTTCTGATAGTTCACATCATCAACATCGACGTTGTAAGTAATTATATTACCACAAAAATTCTCATTAAGAATATGTTCCGAATTAAATACGCAATCATCTGTCGTCGGAACTGATATGGAACCACGTTCGTTTGCGGTTTCGCCGAGTTTAGTTTGTGAATATTCCATAAGAGCGACCTGATCGGATGGGAACTCTTTTCCTTCGTCGACATTCGTTAAAACCATGTGCTCATTTTCATAAGTGACGGTGTAAGGGAGTTGTTCGACTACGCCCGATTCGTCGGCAGCCGAATCACTGTTTACCATATAGTATCCTCGTCTCGTCTCTTCTTTATCGATATAAACTTTATAAGGCACGCGTTCTTGCCCGATTATTTGATTTCCGTTTTCATCAACTGGATAGACATAATAATAAAGCATCTCGATTCGCGAAGGATTCGGAATTACTATACCATCTCGAACAAAATTGATAAGAACCGATTGGGTTTCGCACTCATAAGTTACATCGAACGGAAATTCGGTCGCGTTAATAATTACTTTTGTTATAAAGGTATTACCCTCATCGGATGTTGTCCAAGTGACACCATACTCATCTTCGACCACCCATTGGATGAGATAATAATGTTCGTTTTCCAAACCATAAAACGTATATTGAGTTGATCCACGATATATTTTTTCAGATTGCTGAACATAGCCTGTTTTCAAATCGGTTAAAAACCACTGATAATTCACCCAGTTTCGATTTTTGAAAGTCCCGCTCACGGTAATATAACGCTTTGTCCCGATTTTATGCCCGTTATCGGTTTGATAAACTCCGCCTTCACTTTCCCATTGTTTACTGTCGATTATAAGTTCAGGGCTCGGTTTCGCGTAAAACGGATTTTCGTCGCTCGTTTTGAAGAATGAGCGGATCGAGTATTTTTCGTCGACCGAAAAAATCTTACTACTATCGTACTTAATGTACCAAGTCGGGTTGTATTTGTTTTCCGAATTAGGTTCGTTATCGATATTTTTTATCGTTACGTTATTTTCGAATTTATTACCATAGAAAAGCTTATCTCCCGTATGAATTCCAACAAATGGACGTATGTACGCCTTCCCCGCCACATTTTTGAAAACTTCGCCTCTATCTTCCATATAGGTGATATTTACGATTGCTTTTCCCGTATAGGTATCCGATGCTTTAACAACGTATTTATTTCCGCCAAGACTCATTGCGGTCAAAGTTACGCCTGTCGGTTGCGTTTCTACCTTCACCGACGAAATGATGCCGCCGTTAAAATCTTGCGGTTTTCCTATCTCGGAATTGGGGAGCTCGACCTTCGCGACTTTCAGAATCTTAGTCCCGTCTTCGTAAACGGGGTATAAGCCTATCGCGGTTTCGTCATAGAACATCAATTCGGTTTTGTTAATCGTACCGAGATTTTCTGCCGTCGCGCTCGTGCTGTAATTTGTGTTTTCGCTTTGAACGCAAATCAACCGATTGAGGAAATCGGCGTATTTGTTGAAGTTAGCGGGGCGCAACCATTTAATCGTGGTTTTGCCATCTTTAAACTCTGCCGACTGGAAAGCAAAAACACCATTGTTCACATTATAAGTCGGTTTTGGTTCGGCATTTGTATCGCCTTGGTACATAAGCAAAATTGTGGTTCCTTGCGCAAGTGGTGAATCGTCCCCTACTCCATAAGACTGATAGGTAATATAAGGAGTCATATCTCCCTGATAAACTTGTTCGAAATATGGGTTAGCAACAATATTTACGTTGCCAATCAAATGGAATTCACCATTAGCGGCAAATATTGTTTCTACTGCCGTCCCATCTTTTTTTTTGAACGCAACCTTGTCTATATCGGTCGCCAACCTGTAATTGACCAACCGCGCCGTTGAAACGTATTGCGGGTCATTCGTGTCTTTGAAGATTTTGAAGTAACTCGCACTATCAACCAATTCTTGCGGAATCGTATTTTCTTGCGGGTATATAAAACCATAAGAATGATCGTAACTCGAAATGCGCGTTCTCACGCCAAGTTGTTTATTGTTTGAATCATATAATTGAATGTAATAATCTTTGTATATGTTTTCCGACAACCAACTTTGAATACGATTTCCAGTCGAGCCGAGAATTTTCGCTTCATCGATTACCATATCGTAATATTTTGCTTCAGGCTCTTGAACGAATTTTCCACTCGATGAATAGGTTTGTCTTTGTGCTAAAACAATCTGCCATTTATAGGGCTGATTTGCGTTATCGTTTGAAAACTCCGCAAGTTCTTCCTTGTTTTTGTTGTACCATTTTTTACTATCGTAATAAATCACGTTTTCATTGTCGTACCCCGAAACGCCTTTACCAACAACGACTATTAGCGGAAGGATCAATGTCGAACCATTGAGCCCAGTGTTTCGCTGAGTAAAAGCTCGTGTTTCGGTCTGAACTGTTACGGTTTCGGGAATTGGGGAGAACTCGCTCCCTTCGAAAATTGTGTTATTGTCATTATCGAGAATTTTTATTTTATAACCCGTAACGGCTTCGTTAGACGTATTAAGTTCACAGCTTATATATTGATCTTTAGTCAAGTCCCAGCATGATAAAAACGGGACACAGTTACTTGGTTTATAAACCGCCATAATTTTTCCTCCTCTTTTTTTATTTTTATTGAGTTATGGCGGGCGGGAGGTCTTCTCAACCGCCACACCCAAACTAATGGAAATGCGTTTTTTTTGAAACGGAAACGCATTAAAAACCGCTTTTATTGTTAAATAAAATGCTACTTTTATTTAACGTTAATTATTGTGTCTTGTGAGCTTCGCCTTGGCACGCGCCTCGGAAAGCAACTTATCCATATCGTAATCCTTTGTCGGATAAACGTTCATGGTGAGATTGTCGATGTATTGACCCTCTTCATAAGTCGTGTTTCCAGCATTACCAGTGAGAGCTTTTTGGTTAAGCGAACTAAGCTGCGCGACCAATGTCGGAGCGACTTCGCCGAGCGCCCAAACGTTTCGGGTTATGTCCGCAGGGACGATGCCCGTCTTCGAAGGAAGCGCGGTAAGCGTGCCGCCAGGGGTAATGACCGCTTCGGTCCCGAGTTCGTTGATAAGGGTTTGCCCGCCTTGGAAGGAGGTTGTGCCTATGGCGTTTTTCTTGGGCTCATACCCTCGAGCCTCGGTCACCCTCATCGTACCATCGCCAGCAATATCTAAAACTTTATCACCAATAACCCAAGTGCCCTCAATTTTTTTGTCGATTGAATATAACAATTCAGATAGTTCCTTTTTGGTGAGGCCAAGTGTTCGCTCTATATCCTTACTGTTCCAAAGGGCATACTTAAAGAACAATTCATCCGAAAATGAACTATCAACTTCATAAGTTACACTCCTTTTCGTATCTGAAGCCGCAAGGTAGCTACCCAATTGTTCATCAGTAGCACCATAACTGTTTATAGCTTTATTGCGAGCCTCGACGTATTTATTGTGCAACCCTTCGTATTCATCTAATTTTGTTCTGTAGTCCTTAATGTCAGTCGCACTGTCTAACGCTTTATAAGCCTCTTCGACAGCCGCTCTTGCTTCAACTGCATCCTTAATCGCCTCTTGGGCCAAACTCTCTTTTGACTCCATAAGTCCAGCAATCGAATTCGCCGTTTTGATATTCCCTTCTTCGTCCAGAATCCAATTACCTTGCTCATCCTTCATTTGATAAGTGCCTTTCGCTGCGTTGTAATAAATTTTATTATTGCTAAACGCGGCAGCCAAAGCGGAAACAATCTCGGCATTTCCAGCCAAGTTCTTCTCGGACCAAGTATCAAGACTTGTTTGCATCGCCGAAAGTTGTTTGTTCTCTTCGAGGTTACTCAAAATACTCTTTTGTAATTCGAGTTGATCGATTTGAACCTGCAAATCTTCTTGTTGTTTTTGAGTATTTAACGAAATCAAATTTTCTTGAGCCGTTTGAACCGCAGTTTCATCACTCTCGTAGACAAACCCGACACCTGCGCGATAAACTCTTACACGCTCTTTTTTGGCGTTTTCAAGCGCTTCTTGAGCCTTCATCAACTCGAGCTCTTTTTTGCGCTCTTCGTTGACCTGCGACAAAGCATCTTTTTGCTCGGTGAGATTTTCGATTTGCCTATCAAGAAGTTTCTGTTGAGCTTCAATTGCCTTCTGAAGTAATGGATCGGTCCATTCGATAACCTGTTCGAAGTCCATATAATCCGTCACGGCATCAACAATTGCCTGCCCTACGTCGCCACCCATTTGACGCGCCTTTTCGAGGATTGCATCCAGTGTACTTTGATCTCCGAGTAATTGGTCTACATCATAAGTAAGTCCACCTGCGACCAGCCCTCCGCTTTCTTTAAGTGTTTTTTTAAAGTCTTTGGCAAAGTCTTTGCTTGTCATTTCGGCATTTAGAAGTGAGTTAACGTACGCCTCTTTCTGCTCGTTAACGGTTTTATCAACCAACACGCCAGCCAAAACGTCGTTGCCTTGACGCAAGTATTTAAGCAGTTGTGGATAATTCGACAAAATCTTTTCGAAGTTTTCTGCCGTAATTTCGCCATTATCTGCAATGTCGGTAAAGAACGTGCTGAATCCCGAATAATATGAACGAACGTCTGCGCCAGACATAAGACCAATCGATGTGGTCAAATCGGGGAAGACTTTCGCCATCGCCCGAGCTTGCTCGACCGTTAAATTCCACGCCGAAGCAAATTGTTCTATTCTTTCGGGGTCTGCCGCGTAAACAAGTTCTTTGAGTTTATCCACGCTTACGTTCAACGCCGCCGCGACATTGTTAAATAACGTCGCATTTTCATCGTCGCCATAATGATCAAGAAGATATCTTAACTTCTCGTAATCTATTCCTTGTGCCGCAAGCCCGACGAATTGCAGCCTTTCCGCCAAATTCGAATAAGCGTTCGCTAATTCACCTATAGTTTGAGTGTCGCCTTTCGTCAAAACTGCCATCTCGGAGTTGGACAAAATCGCCGACTTAATCATCGGGAGATATTCATCTTTAATCGCGCCCGCTGCGTCATAAACCGCATAACCTTGATCTCGCATGGCTTCTGCGACTTTTCCTATAGCACCTTCGATGGTTAAACCTGATAATTGGTCAGTGGTCAAGGAAGACAAATTAGAAGCGAGATAACCCACTTCTATTTGTTTTTCCATAACTTCTCGGTCCATAGAGGCGAGTTTTGCAATATTTTTCTGAACTTTGTTAATATACTCGTCGAGTTTATTAACGCCTTGTTGAAGATATTCTTTAGCCCTTTTATTGTCAACGGTTTCTGCCGACTGCTTTATTTCTTCTCGCTTACTTTTAGCCTTCTCGAGTCTTTCCTCTAAGGAGCCTGAAAAGCGATAATTGGTGAGTTGAGACTCCACCATATCTTGAATAGCCGAGGCTGTCAACCCACCTGCAATACCACCAGTTATTGCACCTGCAACACCACCAATAATAGCACCTACGGGACCACCTGCAGAACCTGCGGTCGCACCAATAGCGGTGCCACCAGCAATACCAGTACCTATAAGACTAGCATATAGCCACGCTTTATCTCGCGTAGACATTTCCAGTTTAACGACATCGGTACTAAGAATATCATGACGATCTTTTTCTTGAGATTTTCTGGTTTGTTCAAGTTCTGCTTTTGCTGTTGCTAATTTTAGAGCTTTGACGGTTTCTTTACGTTCTTCCACTGAACCACTAAGCATTTTTCCTTGCAGCTTGGTCATAGAATCTACATACGTGGTGCCTTCAGGTAAGCCAAGAGATTCCGCCAAAACATCGCTCATTTCTTTGAAATTTTTACCGTCATATTCCGCAAATTGATTAGTTAATTGATCTATATACGATTGAATTTGTTCATAGCCCTTAGAATCTAATGTTCCACTTTCCACAACACCTTCGATTTGACTCGTTGAAGATGCAATTTGTTCAAGGAATTTAAGGCTTTCTTTGGCGTCCTCAACACGTTGTTTCATTTGCAACTCGCCAAGATGTTCGTTTGTTGCCCTGGCGTTTGCTATAGCGGCACCCAACTGTTGCCCAAGTGCTGCGCCAGTAGAGCCACCTAAAAATCCCCCTACCGCTGCTAACTGAGAGGTATAAAACAAACGCCTAGTTTTATCTGGTCTCGTTTCCTCAACTGTTTGATTCGTATCATTTCCCGCCCATTCTGTAAAAGTTTTATTTAACCAGTCGTTTTTAGAACCAACTTCACGCTGCGTGGAGAGTTCGGTGATTACCGCAGACAACTCTCCCATGGAAGCTGCTGAAACACGACTTAAAATATTATTTGCAATCGCCGCTTTTTGAGTTTGTCCAACTTGAGATAAGATATTTTGATCTGTAACCTGATTTGTCGTAATCTTACCATTTGCGTCGGTATAATACCAATTAGACCCTTTTCTCATTATGTTTTGAGTGGTCCCATCGGCATTGGTTAATTGCATAACTTTCGGGTTGCCAAAACTAAGGAATCTGTTACGCTGGCGATAACCCGTTACCGTTGACTCAATGGTGGGCTGAGAATCACCACTCGCGCTTCCACTAAGAGGTTTTCCATCAGCACCTACTAACTTAGATGGGGCGGTTCCATTTGGCGTTTTTCCCGTCCCAATATTTTCAACAACACGTTTTAAGTCGTTTACGGCCTGCGTAGTTTTATCAATCGCGGCGACTTGATTATTACTGTTGGTTTTATTCCCACCAAATATTTTGTTTAATAACCTAGACGATAACCCCACTTTATTTCCAGTCATAACATTTCCGAATTCATCGGTTTCTATGCCGTTTTCGCCAAACTTAACCGAATGGAACTTCCCTTTTTCGACAACACTGCCGAAGAACCCTTTCATATAACCAATACCTTGTGTTACACTGTTACCCAAGAAACCCATTATCTTCTTAGATTGAAGAGTTGTAAGGAATGTCAATATGTAAGGCCCATATTTATTAACAAAATTAACAGCCCATGTTGCTATATCGGTTAACCCTTTAATAATTCCGCTTCCCTTAACCGACTGCGTAAATCCTTCCCAAGCATTTTGGAGTTTTTTCGTAGAAGCCTCGATAGAATCCAAATACGCCGAGTATTTTTCATCAGCCGTTCCTGCGGCATTTGCCGATTCTTCGGTGAGTTCTTTTACTCGATTCCAGTTTTCCATAAGTACGAGGAAGTTTTCTCTCATTCTCGTACCGCCGAAAGCAGTTGCAATAGCGTTTTTCGTTACCGTATCAAACGTCGACCACTTCGAATTAACATCATCAAGAACGTCGGTTATACTACGCATTTCCTTCGCAGAAGAACGAATTTTTATACCGAGCTTCGAAAGAACCTTTTCGATGTCGTTGATGTTCTCGGTTGTTTCGCCGTTATCATTAAGCCCCATTTGGGTAAATACACCCGCTTTTACGTTGCCATAACGAGCGAGAATTGACTTCATCGCGTGACCGACCGTATCCATCGATTGTTGGGTTACTTCACCGACAACCGAAACGGAACCGATAAGTTCATCCATCGACATCCCTGCGAGTTTTGCAGAAGTTGCCGATTTTTGGAGCGCTGTCGCGATTCCACCAGCGGAAACTGCGGCGAGTTGGTCAACTTTTGTTAATTTATCGACAACGTTAATTGCGTCCTCAGCTGCAAGATTGAAAGCTTTTAATGCACTCGTTAAAGCGGTTGTCGCTTCGGAAGCCGAAATCATACCAAGTTTACTAAGTTTAGTCGAAGCTGAAACTAATGCTTCCAATTGATCTTCCGCTTCGTAACCTTGTCTGTAATTGTGTTACTTTTAAATTTAGTTTATCATTTAAAAGATTCTATATTTGTGTCTAAGTTATACTCATAATACATATAATTTTGAACTTTTAATATTTCAAAAGCCCGTTTCTTTATGTTTAAAAGTATCTCGTCACTAGGCAAAATATCTGTGTTAGAAAGTATTTTAAATAACTTATAATTGTGGTTTGTTAAAAAGGTTATTCTCTTATTTTCTTTTCTAATAAAGTTTTCCCTTGTTTCATTACCTAATTTGACAGTAAGATCGTGCCCGCTTCCATCATATTCGCAACATATGTTGTCCGACAACAAAATGTCTATATGATAAATCCAGATAGGATAATTCAATTCTCCTTTGTATAAATCACACAAATATCTTTGTTGCCTGCTTGTCGCCGTTACATCGTTCCCATTTTCATATAATGTCCGATTACACTTTTCACGTAATTCATTACTTTGAAGAGTATAACTACAACCATAACGACTCTGCATAGTCTGAACACCTTTGGCCCTAATTTCTGCTGATTCAAGAGGGTTTTCACAACCATACTTCTTAAGATTATTTTTAATTACCGATTCATGAATTTCTGGAATTCTCAAAGTAGAACGATATCCGTATTTTTCTAAAGCATTTTCAGGAATTTTGTATTTCAAACATTTTAAACAACAGTTTTTCCCACATTCAATAGATTCTATATATCTTCGGTATGATTTTTCTACTATTTCTCCACAATATTCGCATATCGTATGAATTTTTATTCCAGATGTTTTTGGTAAATCGGAAACTTTTACAAAAATTCGTTGTCCGCATTTTTGGACATCGTAACCAAGATTTTTATAATAATCAAAATTATATTGATTTATAACCATTTTAACTTCGCTTTCTATTATCACAAATATTTCACCTCCTTTTATAGAATTTTCTCTGAGTTTCCCCAGAAGTTCAGAATATATCTTTCGCATAGATTTCTCTATGTAGAGCTCCCCATTATCCACACTCGTGGAACATATTCGTTGAACCTTCCTCTATTCGAGGCTTGGTTGCTGATTTCCCAATCCATATATTTTTAACTATCACACTTACGCATATTTCATCGTTATGTTGTAGCTATATGGCTCTAAGGGAGTCCCAGCAATTAAAGGAGTTTATACTGACCCAGACTTTTGTTAAGCCAGTCATTCATTCCTTGCGCAATTTCAGTTGTTGTCGCACCAAGAGTTTTTCCTAATTCGGTGTAACTCCTCATCAAACTTCTTGCTTGCTCTTCGTTATATCCCCCGACGATTCTGATATTCGTCATCGCCGCGTCTAACTCTTTCGTATACTGAATTACCTTCTGTATATCCTGCGGAATCTTGTTTAAAACCTTCGCAGCAATTCCGAAGTCTGCAATACGCATGGTCGCACGGCGAATATCGTTCGCCATCATATCCCAGATGGAAGTTGCGCCTTTTACGCTCACAAGATTCTTTTGCGCGTTTGATTGTTTCTTAAGAGCCGCCGTTGAATCGATTTGTGCCTTTGTTGCCGCCTGTTCAACGGAAACTCGCTTAATCAACTCACTATTATTTTCAGTTAATTGATCAGATTCATTTTGGAGTGCAACAATTGCACCATCAATCGCTTCACGGTGTTTACCAGACGACAAAGCAGCTTGTCTTTGGAGTTTGTCAACTTGAGATTCAAGGCTTATAAGCTTATTAACATACTGTTGATATTCTCTTATATCTTGCTTTTGTTGTTTATCAGTCGTTGCTTGTTCCTTTCCACCATCAGGTATGCCTGTTCTGGTTCTCGTCGTCTCATCATCTATGGTACCATTTGTAGCTTCGGCCCATTTTTGAAACGCTATCCAATTTAAATTCTTATAAGCCGCACCGAAATTATTAGTGTTACCTCCACCGAATACTGGTGATAACAAATTTTTTATATCAGTAGTATCTTGGTGAATTCCTTTTGTTTCATTTAAAATAGCCCCAACACCTTGTTGCGGTTGGTATTTAGCCCCAAACGTATCTGTGAGAATCTCATCCATAGCGGTACGCCCAGCTTTGCTTAACCCGCCAGAACTCTTTTTATAAGACGGAACTTTAGTTAATATGCCTATCAACTCCGCTTGAGCCGCCTGCATATCACCATTCTTCCACTTTTCAATCCATGATTGCAACCCGCCAGGACCATAATCAGCAAAAACTTTATCATTTAAATATTTATAAGTTCTACCGATTGTTTTTCCTTCAAAGTCAGTTGTTATAGAAGTTGGCTTAGTCTTAGACAAATCAGCGACTTCTGAACTTGTAGCCTGTACTTTTAAAATATCTCCCGCCGAATTGTAATAATATTGGTAATTAGCACCACCATTGCCGTTAATACCCGCCCCGAGATATTGCCAACTAACCGTATACAACTTCTGTTTTAAGTCAGTTTCTTGTTTAGTAGCCGCAAGAAGATCTTCGTTGGCTTGATTTAATTCATCGATTTTTTGTGTCGTTTCATTAATCGTACTCCCGATTGACATCCCTTTCTGTTTACCCTCGGTTATACCTTTAAACATTTCGGGAGATAATCCCATCGAATCCTCATTTCTTTCAGCTGCTTCCTGGGCTTTAATATATTCGGGCTTAGCCGTTTCCGCGTATAAAAATTTAAGACGATTTTCGAGTTCGGTATCGACTAATTTTGTAAATTCCTGCTCTTTTTGAACACGAATGTCGTTTTGTTTCTTTAGCTCTTCTTTACGTTTAGTATCTTGCTCGTCGAGATAAATGTCATACTGTGTGGCAAGGCTTTCCATTCCAGTATCGTCAAATAACCCAAATAAACTTTCTCGTGCTTTGCCCCCGATGCCGTGTTTACCAGACGTCGGAAGATAAAGACTCTCAACGGGTGCTTCGTTAATCGCTCTTAATTGTTTGTCTAATAAAGACTTTTCTTTAATAAAACCTTGTTCATCGACACCTTCTAAAACTTGTTCTAGTTCAATTCCCGCCTGATCCGCGACTTTTTGAACTTTATCTAAATAATCTGAGAATATTCCAATCTTTTCAGAAGAAACGCCAAGCGTATCGGCCATTTCGGTCAATTTTTGTTTATAAAAATCAATTTTAGAAATATCATCGTCGACTTGACTCTCGGTCAACTTGTCTATCGCTTCTGCCGATAAAGTTCTACCGTAAATATCTCTATTCCTTTGTTTATCAAATTCGGGCATTTGGGATTCTTGAGCAACCCCAAAAGTCGATCCCATAAGCAATCCGTATAAAGTACCAGGCGCTACATACCCGCCAGGGGCACCAACATAACTGATCTTACGAGCAAATTCTTTAGAAAAAACATCTTTGCTTTTTTGGTCTGCTATTTCTGTAAAAGTGTCAAAAGTATTAAGAAGATTCCCTTCTTCTGCAATAAATGTATCAAGCTGTTTTCTAATCCATTGGACTTGATCTTCTAATGGCAAACCTTGAGCTTGTGAAGTAAAACCTTCATACAAACCCTTGCTACGCATATACCTATCATAAACCTCAGGAGATTTGCGAGCAAGATATGTCCTTGCAAGTTCTTCTCCTGTATAGGGTTGAGTATCGGCAGGCAGATCTTTATTTATGTCTTCTGCAACTTTACTAAATATATTAGTGGTTCTTTGATAGAAATCAACAAGTCGGGTCATTCTGTCTGCAAGAGTCTTTATACCTTTGTCGTCAAACAAGGGTTTGTCAGTATAACCAAGTTTCATTCTTTCCACACCCGACTCTATCCAAGCCTGCTGCTTCTTCTCCTCGAGTTCCCAAACATCAGGCGCATACATATCGTATTTGTTGGGCTTCGGTTTTTCATCTTCATTTAAACCACTTAAATATCCAGCGGTAGTTTTATCCAATTCTCTATCAAAAATATCGGTTATTTTACTGGAAACTTCAGGGATCGCCTCTTTGATCGCATCAACAAATGCTTTACTGTAATATTTATCTTCGCCAAAAAATAATCTACTTGCAAGTTCTTCCGTATCTGCCTGCGCCTTCATGCCTTCTTTAATTGCGCTTATAAGGGCATCTTTAGTTATCTCACCCGAAGCGAATTTTCCGCTTAAAGTGCTTAACGACATACCTCCATAAGTTTTAAAATCTTTTTGAGTGGGTTGGTACATGCTGCGAAAAGCTTCTTTTAAAAGTTTTGCATTTTCTGTATTATACCATGGCTTCCCATCGGTTTCACCAAACAAACTACCAAGAAATTGCTGTCTTTGTTCTGGTTGTAAACTATCAAGCAAAGATTTGACTTCCTCTACAGTCTGCCCAACCCATTGCCCAATAGGTTTCCCATTATAATACATCGCTTCACGTACTTCGTTTTTGTATGTAAACGGACCTTTTTCAGCAACACCTTGAACTGAACCAGGAATTTTAACATCGGTAAAAGATTTGCGTCCCTCAAGAACATCAATTAAGTCCGAAATGAGTTTTACACCTTCTCGATAAGAACCAACATTTATATCATAAACGCCAGGAAGTGTATTCGCATATTTCATTCTACCTGCATTTATCGGTAAATGGGCAACTTTACTAGTGATAGGTAAATTTGCGCCTTCTTGTGCTCTAATTAAGGTTGCATTTACAACACTTTGTATTAGATTGTGCATCGCACTAAATGAAGCAGTAGTTTTGTAATCGCCTATTTTACCTTCTTTTGCTTTTGTCCAGTCGGTAGAGCCAGATACCACGTATAACTTCCCATCTTTCTTAAATGCCATAGAACGAGCGGTTTCAGTTTCCCCGCCCACCATTCCCGCAGAAATTTTCATTTTCTGAAAATCTTGAGCGTTTTTAATAACTTTGCGGAAATTTTTCATTGTATCCGTAGAAGTTCTACCAACTAAGCCCTTTAATTTTTCATTGGTTTGGGGGTCAATTTGCATTTGCTTCATGATTTGGTCAGCAGCTTTTACGGCATCGTTTAAGTCTACCAAGCCTTTATCCGTTAATTCTAATATTTTATGCAATTCATCCCCGATAGGCGCTTTACGTTCACTGTAATATTGAAACTTTTTCAAATCTTTAAGCTTACCCTCAATTTGCCGTTTTAGATCACCTGAGGCTGTTTTTAACTGTGTTTCAAGCGCTTTTTTTTCGCTCTCAAAATCTTTATATCCAGTTTCACGCAAATGGGCAAGTTGGGTCGCGCTTATCATCACTGCGTTATTTTCTTTCAAATATTTTCTAAGCTCTTCATTAACGGCTTCATATATATGTTGTCCACCAGTTTCGTTTAATATAGATTGAAAACTCGTAAATTTCCCAGCTTCGATATCTTTTATAATATGTTCAACATTTACCTCTATTTTTTTATTAGCCATAGCAAATTATTTACCTCCATCCATTTTATTTTTAACAAATTTTATAAAATCGTTTTTAATAAACTTCTCTATATCCTCAGAAGCAACTTCAAGATACCAATCTTCTTCATGGATCCCGTTTATAGGATCATGCCAATATTCTTCCCATTTATGAACTTCTTTGCCATATGTGTCTTTATACATTCCCTTATTTGAATATTGATAAATTGGTTCTCCGCTTTTAGTTTTATAGTTTAATAAATCTTCGTCGACAGAAATATTAAAGCTCCAACCACCAGTATTTGCTATTTTTGCCGCTTTCAAAAATAGAGGCAAATCTATCACTTGTATTCTATCGTGGTTTATCTCGTAAACCTCCGTTATCTTCTCTTTGAAAATCCTTAGAACGTTTTCCTTCAAATAATTCATGCACGGAATTCGCACTTTTTCTAATTTCCGTTCTAAGTCTGATTTCACATCTTTTTTCAACGCCTGTATCAGCATTTGTTTTATATCCATAAATTCCGTGCCTCCTTGTTGTTTTTATTTCCCAAATTCCAAAAAAAATATAGTAAAAAAGAGACCTCGCGCATAGCGAAGCCTCTAATTTTACCAAAAAATATCCTAAATTTTCTCCTTATAATAAAATAAGGATTTTATCTCACCATAAATACTCGTAAGTGAAAGAAACTTCGGGATTATCGACGCTTATAACCGCGACCGCGTTAGAGCCTTTTATTAAAACCCCAGACGCCCTGCTCGAAGTTATCGAGCCAATAAAACACGGGCTGTACTGTATACCGCCTATCATCTCGTCACACACAATCGTACCAGCCGCGAACCCGTCAGAACTCAACCCTTGAATTGTTACAGATTTTCCGCTCATTCCAGGGAAGTTTGTGCTATCAGTCGTCGTAATCGTGACCTTTGTAAATAAGACCTTTGCCGCGTCGATTTCCTGCGTGCCATTTATGTGTGGTAGCGTGTTTCTCCATTTCGGCTTTTCAATCGTGGTTTGTAACTGCCAAGAACGATTGCTCGCGCTTCCAGAAGCAACCAAAACATATAAGCCGCCAGTTGTCGTATTTAAAAACGAGCACCCAACCTTATAAGCGTCGTTGGTTGGGTTTGGAAGTTCCGCCCCATATTTCGGAACAATTCCTTCCACAAATTTCTTGTTCGCGATTTCCATATCATCGCTCGGTTCTCTTCCAACAGAGAGCTGCCCCGTCGACGTATATCGAGCAATCGAATTTTGCACTCCAGAACTCGAAACCAAACAAACATCGTTCGGGTTATTCTGCGTTGCGCAATAGACCTTTACCTGCCCACTTTGAACATTCGTACAACATTTAACGCGATTATCCAACTCTGCCTTAATAACCTTGTTCTGAACCGCGTTCGTGCTTTCGTCGGACATTTCTGCGTCGAGAATATTTACGGCGTCAAGAATTCCCCACGCCGCCTTAAAATCGGTTTTTTGTTGGTCGGTTGGTTCAACCTTTTTCGCGTCGGTCAACGCCGCCAAAACCGCTTTGTTGAGGTTTATGGGCGTAATCGGGCGCTTGGAATTCCTGCCAGCTATATCCGCATCGACCGCGCCATATATACTTAAATCTCCATCTGTCGTCGCCAATTGTAACCCGCCAGAAAAGTCTTTCTTTATCGACACCGCGCCAGCGGTGCCATCGCCATAATCTTTGTTTGTTACCAACGTGCACGAGTTGCGTACCCACGAACGAGTCGAAACCGTAATCGTTATAACATCTTGAATACAACGACTGTTCAAGTAATCGTTGTAAACGTAAGACAACGAATCTTGTTGTGAACGCTCATTCCGCAAATCGTATTTCTTTCCTGCGAAAAGTATGTAATTCGCTTTATTGAATTGGAGTTTTCCAAGCTGCTCCGTTGTCAGGTTTCCTTGCATCGCGCCTTCGGGTTCGCTTAATTCAACGCCTTCGGGAATACGCGCAACTTTCGCGTTAACCGTTTTCTCGGTCGCGATTTTATCGCCGTTGAGAGTCGCTCCATCGGGGTTTATAATAACCGTTGTATATTTATCCCCTCCGCGCGTTCCAGTCATGTTAATTCCGTCAGTCGTTAATGTGATTTGAGCCGCTGCGGTAGATTGCCCTGTTACTTCTTGGACGCCTATTTCGGCAAACGCTTTCGATACGGTGATTTCCGATTGGTTAATCGCGTCAGAATGCCGAACGCTTAACGAGGCATCCGTATCACTCGTCTCCCACGTGTCATCTTTTTGAATCGCGCCGTTATTAAAAACGTCGTTGTTTTTGAGCTCGGAATGCTTAAATCCGATTTTTTCGTCTATTTTAGCAGCGATATCGTCGATTAACGCTAACGTTCCAGATTGGGTCGGGAATGTCAACGTGTATTCGCTTCCATTTTCCTCAACCTTAATGTTATCAACGTTATACGTCGTGACATAATCTTTGTCATTACCGTTTAATATTTTCAGAAAACCGTTCGTTATATTTACGTTGGACGTGTGTTCAACGGTTCCGTAAAACTTCACTTCCGATGTAAATGTGTTTTGTTCCGTAAAAGTGTTGGGCTCCGCCAACTTCGCAGTCGCTTCTATCGCGGCGTCGAGTTGCTCTTTATTCACGACTTGTTTCGGGGCTAATCCGCCTTCAACTTGAAATCTGCCGCTCGCGTCCCTCATCGGAATTGTATACGCGTTAGCAGTTTGAGTGGCGAAATAACTAGTTTGAGACCCCGCCTCACTAACCCCGTATAAGCGCGGGTTTGTGGACGAACTTTCTATCTTGTCTACTTTTTTCGACAAATGCTCGTCGACGTAATCTTTCGGAACGCCTTCGACGGTTTTATTCACTTTGTCTAAGGCGCTTAATGCTAAATCTCTCGCTAATTTATCCGTCATAAAATTACACCCCCTTTGTCATTCGGCAAAATACAATCAAATCTTTATTGGTATTTTCGACCTCGAATTTGACTTTCGCAATGCCTTCGATTGAAAAGTGGTAAATCCCGTCGGTTGTGATTTTGTTTACTAACTCAAAAGACGAGCTATTGCCCGTAAGTTTGTAAAAAACATCTGAATCAAAATCTGCGGTACCATATAACTCAACACTACCCGCTAGTTCGTCAACTTGCATAGTGAGGGTTTCCGCAGAATTGTTAAAAATAACAGAACTCTCGCCTGTAATTGGCTTCTCTTTACCATAAGCGTAAAATGTTTTTACTGAAATCATATTGTACCTCCATTTTATTCTAAAAAGTTATTCCCGCAATTGTATAATAAAAGCCGACTTTATTCAGTAAGCAGCCAATAAATAGCTCTCGGGTTCGTCTCAGCTAAGCCAGGTGCTAAGAGCGTTTCGATTTTGGTCAATCTTGCCTCTAACCCCGAGACCGTTGCTGAATCAGCAACACTGTTCCCCTTAATCCATTTCGGCTTAAAATTCGTGTCGTAAACAACAAAACTGTTCTCAGTCGGCGCTGTTGTCGGGGTAAGCGCTATAACACCGCTTTGCGCAGGAAAATAGGCAACATTTTGAGTATTTTCCGCGTTCCCATCATGATATAAAAACGCAATTTTACCAGCGGCTGCCGTTTCGTCGTTTCTGATAGCAAGCCACGGCGGTGCAACCGATTTTTCACCTATGTCTATACCTTTATTATAAGCGAAATAGTTGTTTGCCGTAAATTCATTAGAAGAATTACGTTCAGCAAGCCCAGCAACTGCCGAAGCAATATCGGTGGTTAATGCCAACGTTCCAGAGGCGCTCGGCAAAGCATAGTTAAGAACCGCCGCGCCCGTCCCGCTCGACTTCCTCGAGATGCCCGTGGTGCTAATTTTTACATATTGCGCTATCGCGCCTATTCCGCCAGAGCCAACGGTTATGCCACCATCTTCGGCATCAAGTTTAATCGTCGTTTGCAGCGCGGCGGTCGTGTTTTTATAAATAAAACTATTTGCCGCCGTGAATTCGTTTGCCTGTTCGAGGAAAGGAATTGTGCGAGTTGTATCGGTAGAAGCGACATTAGTCAAATCCGAAAATTTAACCAGAATCCCGCTCGTGTCGCCCCCCATTACTCTTAATCCACTTTTACTTATCTCATAAAGCTCATTGACTTGAGGTGTAGAACCACTTGAATAGAGACTTATGCTGTTAGGAAAGTAAGTATTTAAGCTAAATGTATTTGTCCCTGTAAAGACATTATTTCCAGCAGCTGTTACATCTCCAACTCCCAATTCACTCAACTTCTTCCAGCTCGAAGCACGAGAGGTGTTATAAACCAAAAGGCTGTCTTCGTTCGGAGCAGCTACAGGCATTAAAGCGATTATACCACTTTGATCGGGGAAATAAGCATATTTCTCAGTATTTGCCCCACCGCCTTCGTGATATAGGAACTTTATGTGAGACACATCTTGAGTTGAGGTCGCCTTCATTTTCATCCCAATCCACGGCGCGTTACTCTCCTTTGTGCCTACATCGAGACCGTTATTAACTCCAAAAGTTGTAGTTGTTTGGAAAACATTCGGTGCCGTAAAAGTGTTCGCGTCCGCCAACTTCGCATATCCAGGGATGGTCGGCGTTTTCGCCATCGTCACGTCTCCGTTAAAAGTCGAAGAACCAGCGAACGTGTTGTTACCCGTGAACGCATTGTTCCCAGACGCAACGACGTCACCAGCGCCTAAACTCGAAAGAGCCGTGTAACCCGTTGTTCCGTCTTGGTTAATAACGATTATACTGTTGTCTTCGGTGGGTAAAGCGTCGGGAATTTTCCCCACCGACGAATCCACGCGGGCGCCAGTAAATCTAGATAAATATTCGGCCATAATTAACAACCTCCGAACGAATCTTTAATTTCTTTGAGTGCTTCCTCGATAAGGTCTTTAAGGTTTTCTTTACCAAGAACCGAAAGTACCATTTTGTATAAAACGGGCGCCTTTTTGTTGAAGTATTCCTCGACCATAGCGAGTTTTTCTTCGCCGCGTTTGCTGCCGACTAATTCCTGTTCGGCAAGAGCAACGAGCCCTTTGAGATAAGTTTTGAGCAATTTGATTTTTTCGTCTTTGCTCATTTTGCAGAATTTTATAATCCAAATGATTGCATAAACCAGAGCACCCAAAATAAGCGCACCGATTATAACGTATAAAATTATTTTATCGATATCCATATTTTCCCTCCTTATAAAATTAAAATACGTAATGGAATATAATAAAGAATTCGCCCGTCAGGTTATTATAAGAGTTATTCTTTATACCAAACGTCGTACTAGAAGTGCCCATATTCGTTATTCTAAATTGGAAATTAGAACTTGCTCCAGCAACATCAACATAAGCGTTATCAATTTCATATATAAAATCAGCAACATTATAAGTTCTCATAACCCTACGTCCGTCTTTATGCGATGTACCAATCGTAAAACTTGTAAAATTAGCGCGTAACCCATAATTTATCGTCCAAGAAACCTCGGTCGCGTTAGAAATTTTTGTATGAGTCTGAAGTACGTAACGGTTAACCAAGCTTGACGGAGCAAGAAAAGTGGGAGCACTGGCACCCTTAGTAAACGTACAAAACGCTGTAGTCATATTGGTTTGGGCGTTAGAATAAAACTCGGGCGTACTTATAGGTGCGTAAATACTACTATCTCCACTAAAATTCGAAAAAGCAGCATCATTGATTTTAGTCGGATTCTTCCAAACCCCGCTTCCAAATAAAAGCGCGGTGGTAGCGGTTCCAGTGGGAATATGTGCTAAAAGGCCTGCCGAAGCAGGAAGACTAAGATCGACGCCTGCCAGACCTCTAATCTTATTAGTATTAAATTTAGGTGTCATTTCGAACCTAATTAAGTTATTGGAAGAAGTGGAGAATGTGTCAACCCCAATAGCATTTCGACCACTGACTGTTAATTTGAACATATTGGTTCCGTAAACCTCATCAGCGTCACTTGTAATAGTAATAGGATAATTACCTTTTAAGTTTATATCGCCAACGGACCCCAACTTAATATAACCTTCGTCATTTGAAGTAGATAATTTGAGTTCCCCTGAGTTAATATTAATATTACTGGGTAAAATATCCAAAGTGCTGGTTACGCCTGTAGCTTCATATTTTAAATTAATACCGCTATTAGATAAAGTTATACTATTCCTTATTGTATCAGAACCAAAAGATCCATAAAGACCAGTAATTTTTATTTTATGTCCCGTGCCAACATTTAGCAAAATATCATTTGTCGGTTTATATAACCAATCGTTATAGTCTTTTCCATCGAACCAGCGGGATAAGGCGCTCCATAAGGCGCTCCAATGCTGTCAAGCGGCTGTTCGCCTTGCGCGTAATAAACGTCGATTTTCACCTCGTTCTCGCCAGGTCCTAAAATCGTATACGCATAACTAAACGGCTGCTCTGTAAGCTCGCTATCGATTTGGTTTCCGCCAACATCGTAACGATACGGTAAGCCAGCGCGTTTGCCACTCGTCCCATAAGCAGGGTTAATAAGTCCTCTGTTAAAAGTAAGAACCCCGTTAAGAGTATAGGCTGCCCCACACATTCCAAAATTCGCCCCGTTAAGCGTATAGCCAAACGACGGCGCCGTAAGTTCGGGATAAGACCGCTCCCCATACACCATCATCTTCAAAATCGTTTTGAGAGAAAGCCCTGCAAGCTTCGTTCCAGCCGCAAGATTTCCCACCGATACTTGAGCGTTTGGTGCATCGTTTTCAAAATGTCCTTGATCATCAATTTCTGTCTTGTTGTAATAAGTCGCTTCGGCTGCAGATTTATCGAGTTTCTTGTCGAGCTCCGCGTCAATATCCGACTTATCATAATAGTTGTTCAGATCAAGGGCGTTGATTTTGGTAACGGCAGCGTCGATTTCTTCGCCCGTATACTCACTTCTATATTTTTTATCTACCATAATTGCCCTCGATTAATACCAACGCTCAAGTTTGGTATTTTAATTTTTATTTATTTTATATATTTACAATTCCAGTTACCGAATAAGCTAAATCTTGCATAGTGAAAACAAGTTCACCGCTAACTGGATTTATATTTTTATAAGCCTTCGTCCCATCGTCCCCATTTCTTATGTA
>ERZ1034928.12-NODE-12-length-120279-cov-282.440985_pt1 | contig 120279 bp, 180 predicted proteins | sample MGYA00520627_ERZ1034928 | MGnify/ENA primary metagenome ERZ1034928 (study PRJEB33766, sample SAMN09781755) | gut metagenome | biome: gut microbiome | host: Homo sapiens | place: Madagascar | study: EMG produced TPA metagenomics assembly of the PRJNA485056 data...
TTCCTTAGAAACCCACATAACTTTGCGGGTACCCTCAAATGCAATCCAATTATCCCACCAGTAATCAATTACTTCCTCTTGCTCTACATCGTCAGGGAACATTTCCCGCAAGATAAGTTCGCCCATGCGGAGCGCATTATTGAGGTCACGATAGAAATGGGTATTACCCTCTATCCAGAGTTGATAAAATTCCATAAACTTACCTCTCTTTCTATATTTATATTATATCAAAAATTTTAACAAATGTCAAAAAGTAAAATAGGTATTAGTTGCGGTGTCCCATACCTGCGTTGGTGCGGCAGCAGCTGCGAGACACCAGAATTTATGTCCTTGTTCTGCGGCTGCGCGATTAGGGTAAACCGCAGGGATTGCCATGTGACTAGGATCAATCCAGATTGCGGTTTCGTAGTTCTCGCCCTCAAAACAAGTGTCAATAGTGTATTTACCTACTGTTGTATGACAGTTCATCCATACCTTCAACTTTGCAGTATTTATTGACGAATTCTTCATAGCCTAGTTCTGCAGCTTCAGCATCGAGGGTTTCAGTAGGAATGTCATCCCACTTGGGAAGAATGCGCGCATATTCCCACTCAGGAGAGGTAAATTCATACTTTCCATCTTCGCCGCAATCTTCTTCATCACTCGTAAACAAGTGAGAATAGGAGTCAATCACTTCATATGCCATGGTTTCACCAATGTCATCAGCATCGTCAAGGGAGTTTATCTCAGTGACACAAATGTCAAAGATACCGTGCATACCACCATAAGTGCTTTCATAGGCGTAAATCACAAATCTCATTTATAGTCTCCTTACCACAGTCGGTCAAAAGTAGTCCACTCAAGGACCAGATTACCTTTAGGAATATTTTTCTAGGTTTTATTATCTTTATCCCAAGTCGCCATAGAGTAACTACCATTTGCAATATCTACTATACCCTGCCAAATAGGAGCAGTATAAACTACAAATAACTTGTCTTTAAACTCATCCCAACAATCTGGGGTTTCTACACAGGCATCTCTCCAAATGGTTTTCATATATATATCAGCTCCTTTCTAAATCACCAATCACAAATTTCATTAAGGGCTTGTTCAATGGCATCGTCCTCATCGTATCCATAACTATCTTCAATGGTAAGGGCACGATCAGTAATAGTATCAAGCTGCTGATCAGTGAGAGTAGGATAATTGTCATTAATATACTCACGAGTAGTGAAGAAACGATAGAGACTGTGAGCGAAGGAAAGGTCGTTCATAGTTAGATTAACCTGAGTGCCATTTTCAGTGGTCATGGTGTGAACGTATTTCATAGTAATTTCCTCTCTTTCATTTTCTATAATTATTATAACATAAAAATATAAAAAAAACAAGGGTGAGGAAGTCACCCTTGAAAATGTTATAGACCAAGTTTTGCCATTAATTCTTGCACCTTGCGGCGGTCCTCTTCACTGATTCGCGGCGAGGCTACCTCGCTAGGGGCAGGAACAGGCTCTGTCGCAGGACTTGCAGAAGAGCTCCCGGACCAATCTAGGACAGCGGCTTCCCGCACAGGAGTTTTCGCGCAAGATAGAACAACTTTGATTTCCACTTGTTCTCCTTGTTCTGTTAGAGGAATACGAATTTCTTTATCATTGTTGTAAAGGAAAGCGTTTGGGAAGATTTCGAGAATTTTCTTAGTTACGAGGGATTTGCTTTCGGCACCCTTAGCAGCCATTGGATTTCATCCTTTCCATTTGTTTAGTAATATCCTTAATGCGGTCGCAATAGGCGCAGTTACAAGAAGGACTTTCGCACACTTGTTTACAGTTAAGACGCCGCACTGCAAAATCAGGTGGAAGAAGCTGGTTAGTAACAGATTCTGCGGACCGAAGAGAAGGAAGTAAAGACTTGAGAGGCCCATGGAAGAAAAAGTGTGCATAATACTGTAGATTGAAGGGATTTACACACAGCGCATCAAAGATACCCTCATACCGGCAGGCATCCTCTGGCCGCACGAACCAAGAGGAAAGATAATAGGAGGTTGGATCTGCGGTGGCGAATAGAAGCACGTTAGGGAAGATAGCCTTCCATTGCCGCAAATCTTCTGTTGAAAAGGTAAGTGGTGTTTCAAAGCGAACTGCGGCGACGCCTTTGTGGGCGTAGCGATTGGCTTGTTCCCAAGTAGTTGCAGCTTCAAAGAACATAAAGGGGAAGGAGGCTAGTTCATTTGAGTAAAGTCCTTCGGGAACTTGGATAATAAAATTATCTAAGTCGAGATTTCGTATGCAATCAAAGTCGGGTTCTTGGAAACACATAATGATGTAGGTTTTGTCTCGACCGAATAGATTAACTGCGGTTGCGGCTTCTTCTTCGGAAACGCAAATATAGCTTGCGTAGTCTTTGGTATCTTGAAGATGGTCTTTGCGGATGTCGGTGAGGTAGGGGACAAAGGCAATATAATCCATAATTACTCCTCTCTAAAGAAAGAACGGGGTCCGAAGACCCCGCCGCAATTACGCACGAGCGTACATAGTCTTCTCAGCAGACTTACCCTCGTCATTCTTATAACGCTTCTTGGACTTCACCGCACGTTCAAACTTGACCAGCTTGGTCAGCTTGGGGATCAGCTTGCTCTTGGGCATATCCAGGCCCAGCTTATCCAGAATCTCCTCAGCGGACATAGGCTCATCAGTCAGAACCTCATACACGGCCTCGGTAATCTCGTCGGACTCCGCGGCCTTAGCCTCACGACGCTTCTTGTCAGCAGCAGCGCGCTTATCCATGGAAGCGATCTCCTTCTCGGCAAAGGTCTTAATGTCCTCCGCAGCCAGAGTGCACTCACCAGTCTCAGCCAGAGTAATCAGACCCTCCAGAACCTCGCGCTTAGTAACAGTCTTTTCCATTTGTAGTAATCTCCTTTTAATCAAATTATTTGGTGAGAAGTCATCTCTCACTTTCTGTATATATTATATCAAAATTTTTTTGAAAAGTCAATGCCGATTCTCTTCTCTGGATAGTTCATCGCAATAGAAGCAGATGTAATCATCAAGAGACCTATCAAACAAGAGAGAATCAAGGTCTTTCATTTCTCCACAGCACGAACATATCTTGCGGTGGCTGCATGACGAGCATAGAATCTCGCTTTCATATCCAAAGTCTGGAATGGAGAGCTCCAACGGGGCGCCGCATGAAAGACAATATGCGGGGCCGGAGTAATTTATTTCATAAGGGGAAGAAGGAAGGGGTTTGCCAATGAGGTAATAACCACCAAGGTAAGTGTCATTGTACATTCGATTAGTGGTTAGCGCAAGGGTTCCGCCAGAAACTGCAAAGTCTGGGGATTTGGAATAGCAGAGTTGCGGATCGTAATCCCAGTCTAAAGATCGCTTAGCTGCGGCCGCAACAAAAGAAAGAATTTGGGAGGTTACTTGCGGCGCTATGTAAGGGTATCCCCGCAAAGCGACTATTGCATAGGGAGTGAGAAGGATTATTTGTCTCCAATATTTGCGGTTGTTGCTTTCTACTGTTGCGAGGACAGTGTAGGGAGAAGTCATCATTTCAAGACATCCTGCGCGATAGTCTCCTTTATGGGAAGTCATTGCGAGACATGAAGTCCAGTTAGAAGTATCTTCTGAAAGGGAAAGAAAATCCTCTGGGCGAGTAGAAAGACGGAGAGTGCCTTTGAGGATGCGGTTTGATGATACTTGGGATTGTGCTAAACGGATTTCCTCAACAAGTGAAAGGTTACAAGTGGAGCCGCAGAGAGTAAGGAATTGATTTGCGAATTTGAAGAACTTGCGGCGACCGTCTAGCGTTAGAGTATGGGAGTCCTTGAAGTGGAGGATTCCGACGACTGGGATTAGATTGTTGTAGATTGTTTCCTCTGATATGATTTGGGGCAAGGAACGACGAAACCAATCTACAGATTCGGGTGTAAGATAGGTGGCTGCCAGTAGGGACATGATCTGCCGCAATGAAAAAATGTTATATTCTTGTGTGCGGTGAAAGTGGTCTAGGGAGGTTTCTGCGGCGAGGGGTATAGAGACTAGTGTCTCATATACCCCGTTTGGAAAGAGATTAACTAGATTGGAGCGCGCTAGGCTGGCTTGCCGCAGATACTCTTTATCGGAGATTGGATTGCGGTTGAAGGATTCGCGAGATAGGACGCGAGAACGAATTTCAGAGAAGGACATAGAATTCCTTTCTATTGATTAGACTTTTGGGCGATGGTGCATTAGCACCTTTGCTCACTGCAGGAGAGAAGAGAGAAGTGCGTTGAGGGCATTATCGTTAGGATTGGACAGGATAGAATGGATTTTACCAATAGAGACAAAGAACTCTTTAGTCTCAGAGCGAAGAGTCTGGTAAAGCTCATCATCGTGAGAGAATTTCGTAAGGTCGCCGCACTCAGGGATTTGTGCAACGATATAGGGGAAGATGATGTTATCGAAGAAAACATCCCAGGAGAGAGACATACAGTCGAGGCCGCAAGTGGTAGCGTTCTTTTCTTCTTGATAGAGTTCATTCAGGATATCATCCATTGCAGTATCGAAGTCTTCCAAGGAGAGTTCAGAGTTTTGGAACGCGGTGCGGATGGTTTCCCGCAGGTTAGGGTTAGTCATAAGGTTAACTTCCTTTCTTACTTTTGTTAATTATATTATAACATTTTTTTTAAGAAATGTCAAAGGGAAGGAATTGCTGGGGTTAGAATCCCATTTCTGCTATTTCTTTTTGAATAGTAGAGACCGATGAAGGAGTGGAGCATTGAGTAATTTTATATATTTTGCCGCATGATTCTACTATTTTATTGCCCTCTTTGTCTGTAATACATTGACCTACCATAAATCTAGCAAGATCTTGGGTGATAAACTCTTCTTGTGTGATGGGGATTGGTTCTTGCGGCGATGGTGCGGGGGTGGGTTGCTCGACAGAGCAACTATCTATATTATTTATATTATCTATATTATCTATTTCTATATTCATTTTTGACGTTGAGTAACACCAATTTTGGTGTTGAGTAACACCAATTTTGGTGTTATTTAACACCGTTTTTGACGTTGAAGACGCAGGAGAAGCATTTTTCTGCGGTGGTTTAACATCATTTTTGGTGTTAATATTTTCTTCTTTTGACGTCATTTTTGATGTTGAAGTAGTGGTTTGAGGGCTTGTATAAATATAATAGATATTACTACCCTTTTCTTTTTGGATAGCGTATTTTTTATCTTTTAATTCTTTCCATGCTCGATCGTATGAAGAACCGCTAGCATTAAAATCTTTTATGAAGGCTTGTTTGCTTAGTTCGTTATTAAAGCTTTCATCGTGTCTAATTAACCAGAGATACATCTGAAATCCAGAGGGAGTTAAATTTCTACTAGCTGTCATCCAGTCTTCATTGGAGATCATGAGGAAATCTTTTTGCGGTTTGGTTTTTTTAGTTTTAGTAATAGATTGATTTGGTACAGACATAGAGATTACTCCTCCTTTTGAAGCTCCTGGAGAAGCTGGTTAAATTTTTCACGAAATTGAGGAGTATCTATAAAGAGGTAGAAATCTCGTTCAGGAAACTCTGGGTTAGGAATGGTTTTAACAATGTGGAAACCAGCTAGCCGCAAACGATAAGCCATGCGTCTAGAGTATACAGTATAGGTTTTCATAGGATTAGTCCTTTCTATTGATGTAGGGTAATTTGTTAGATCAGTATGATAGTAGTATGTTATATTTAATTTTAATAGGGGAATTCTTGTGTCACTTGTTTAACAAGAGAAAGATAGGTTTGTAGCTTTAAAAGAGAGGGATCTGAAAGGTTACATTCGCCTTTAAGATACTTGCGGAAAGTGGAAGGGTCGATGCCAGCCTGTTTGGCTATAGCGGTTGGGGTAATGCCAAGAGAGATAAGGGAATTGAGATAGGTTTTTAACATAGGTTTTATTTCTCCTTGTAAATCCTCATAAAAGAGGTAGTATGGGGTAAAAATTATTAGAGGAATGCTTTATTCCTCTAATATTATTGAAAAATTAGGGATGTGAATTAAACAAGTTTGTCCTAAGAAGGAAAAATTTTTTTTAGATTTTGGTAAGATGAGCGAGGGTAGGAGTGTAGTAGAGATGGGCTGTTTTGTGAGATTTTGCTTAATTTGCTTAATTTGAGAAGTTGTGGTGCACCGATCGTATAAACTGGACCACCACTCTTAATTCCAAGTACGACCCATTTCTAAATAGTTTTTCTCAATTTCTTTCGCTCCTTCAGAAGAAATGAAAAGAAGTGAGAAAAAGTGATTAAATTGTCAAAGTGCATCTTTTTCTTCTCTATACTTAATTATATTATAACATAAAATTTTTAAAAAGTCCAACTACCGACCGGCGCCGCACTCCTTTAATTTTTCTTTTGTTACGAACGAGCTAGCTCGTTCGCTCGTTTCGCCCACAGGACGAAACAATATTTCAGAAATTTCATTCTAAAATTTTTGGACAAAACTATGTAATTCTCATTCCTAAATTTTCATATAATATTGAAAAGAAGTTTTTATAACAAAACTTCTTATTAAGAAAAGTGCCTTTAATTATAAGTCCCTTTTAAAATACGCGTATAAATAAAGGCAATTATCTTATAAATATATTTTAAATGAAAAGAGGTAATTTTTTAAAATGAAAGAATTAAGTAAACAAGAAAATTAGCAGATTGGATTAAAACTTGGGAAAATAACCATGCGTGAGTTATCAACATGGTTTGGGTTAAAGCCAGACTCACTTAGTAAGAATCCTAAATCAAAAGAAAAAAAGTTAAAAGCCCTAACAGGATATGCAGCGTTTCATTTTGACGGTAAAGCCCTTATAATTGATGAAATTTTTATTCCAGAATTTAATAAAGCTTTTGATTTAATTGAGAAAGAATTTCTTAAATATTGGGGTAAAGGCAGATCTGTCGCTCGTGAACAATTTAATATTGACACGTGTACTTATGTGGCAAGAGCTATTTATGCAGCCCACCCTGAAATTCATAAACAAGTGAAGGAAAGTACATTTGTAGCATATGCTCAAAGATTCAAGCGTGAAGGCTGGGGCAAAAATGGTATTGGTTATGGCCCTAAGGGTTATAGTAACTATATTTATATGAATCAAGATAAAGATGAGCCTTTAATGGGAGAAGAATTAGAAAAATTTCATAAATGTTTGGATCGTATTTTTGATGGATCTTGGTAGAACGATCAAGTCCTAGGATTATTAGAAGATTATCAGCAAGGCAATATTAGTTTAGAAGAATTTAAAGATAGTATGTTTATATTAACAACAGAAAAATTGGATTGGCAAGAAGTTCGTGATATAGTTGAAGAAGAAATGGGTTATTATCCCAAGAAAGAAACACAGCTTGTACACAATGCAGTTCGTATAAAACAAGGCAAATATAATTTCTAAGCGGAAAGCCTAGACTAACAATCCATCAGTCTAGGCTTCTTTTTATTTAACTTTGATTCTAGGGAATACAAAGTTCTTATCGTTTTCATAATAGACTTGCGGCACCGATCGGGAATCTGCTGTTTCCCATTCGGTATCTTCTTCTTCGCCTTCGTTTTCATTATCATCAAGGCAAGTATCTCGCTAAGAATTATAGTTATATTGCGGCCGTTCGGGTAGTCTGGATAAGTACCCTATCCCACGGCAGATTGCAGTTGGAATAATAACAGTAATAAACCAGAGTATTGCGGCGGCTATAAGCATTGCTATCAGTACGGGCACCGATCGGCAAAGCCCCGGTCGGTTTCCTCCTTTCATTATGCGGTATGGTGTTAGGACAGCACAACTACTGCAGCGTTATGGGACGCCGCATGTTTTAGTATCGAGGTCGCTATGTCCAGGAAATTTTTCGCTATGGTGGGTTGGAGAAGAAAATTCGGGGTTTGCCTACGCAAACGGCCCGCCCAGTTTCTTTCTCTTGTTTTTCTTAAAGTCTCTCTTTAAGCAAACTGACAAATTACATAAGCAATTTTCTTTCTCTTGTTAGTCTCATTGCTAACTTTTATTTCCAACCCACCTCTTTGTTCATTTTAAGAAAATCTTCTTAATTCTCTGCTTCCTCACGAGGAGGCGCGGCGTGTGGACAAGCCATACACAAATACATCACGCCGTTTACATAAGTAGAGAAAAACTCTACCTTGTCGCCCGGTTCGATAGCAAACTTATCCCTTAGTTTAGAGGGGATAACAATGCGACCTAGGGCATCTACTTTACGATTAGCATTCAGGTTAATCATTCTGGTAAAAATTTCTGATAGGGTAGGCTACTGACCGGAAAAACGACTCTAATCGTAAGAGTCGGCTCTTTGTTTACCACTCGCAAGGCATTTTACCACAAAGTTCACGCATGGGACAATCTTCGCAGGAATTTTGCAAGAAACAAGTGTTAGCAATCAAGATAAGAGCACGTAGTAGCTCTAACTCCATGAGAAATTTTCTCCTTTCTCTCTAGTTTCTAATAAAATTATACCAAAAATTTTAGGAAAAGTCAAATACGAGCGGGTTTTCTAGATTTTTCCGCAAAATTTCCTACCTCTAGATTAGTTTAAAAACTCGGCTTGGTTCGCCAGAAGCGAGCCGCCCAAAAGAGGGCAGCCCGTTTTTCATGTCTCTTCCAGCACAACAACTTTTGCAGAAATCAGTTTTACCTTATACTCGTCAGCGTCATCCGGCGTAAATACTTCACCCGTGGCAAGAATTGCCGCCCGGCCGTCTTCGCAGGCAAGACACAAATCGTTATCATCGTCAAGATAACAACGACCAGGAGATACCTGAGAAAACGGAATTTTAATTTTATTCGTCCATTCGATTTTCATAGTTCTACCTCATAAATCTTTCTGATTTTGATACTTACTGTGCGGGGCTTGCGGTTGCCGCAATTAAAACGGTCATTCCGTACAAACTCACCTACACCGCTTTCTTGCCACGCCCTGCGGTTTCTATCCTCATACCGCAAGGTGTTGTATTTGGATAGCCGCACGGAAAAATCATACTCAAAATTCGCGGTTGCGGGTAAGGTGTATTCTTTCGCCTTGCGGTAATGCCTTGTATGCTCTGTGGCGCGCCGCCGCAAGTCATTAGTTGTGCCTATTTTGAGAATGTAATTTCCGTCCGTATCAATGTAGTGCCCTACATAGAGAAATTCTTTTTCCACTTGCTTCTCCCAGCGGGGCGGGGTGATTGCTCACCCCTTTTTCGCCCGCTTTTCCGTCAGTGTTACCTCATAGGTCTTGCCGCCGTAGTCAAATCTGACTTGCCGTTCAGGGTTGATAACCGCAAAGTTATCATAGCCGCATACCGCTCGCCGCAATACTTCCATAAGTTCCCGCTTGTTCGCGTTCTGCTTTTTTTCTCTTGTTTCCAGATTGTAAACCGTAGGCTTTTTCGTGCCGACGCCGCGATACTTCTTGCTTGCGGCGGCTTGTTCCTTACTCTGCGGGAACGGGTCGCCACCTGCGTCTATAATGCGGTCACACCGAATTACGTCTTTAGCTTCTTCCTCGGTACAGTCCAGCTTTTTCATGAGGAACGCAATACGCTCGTTGGTGGTCATACAATCACCCTTTCTATTGTTTGGGAAAGTGGGGCGGGTTTCCCCGCCCCGGCGGGTTTACTTACTCACCTTGTAAGCCTTGATACCCTCGATGGTATCAAACGTGCCTACGGCCATGAATACGGTCTTACCCTTGAGGGTGCCCTTCTCCGCATTGCCCTCATTCACAAGGTTATTGCAAATGCGGCTGGCGTACTGACTCTGCTTGTCAGCGGGGAACAGGCCCTCGGCCATGAGGTCAGAACAGGTGAAACACTTGCCCTTATGCGCTTCCAGAAATGCCTGCACACTCTCCATAGAGGCGGCGGCGGCTTCCTGCGTGGCGGTAGGCTTTTTGTTAACATTCTTGCGGTTCAGCAGGTCAATCTGATGCGTAGCCCACTCCCGCATTTCATCAGCGGTCATACCGGCAGGCAGGGTCATAATGTCCACGTTGGACAGGATAGCGTTGAAAAAGTCGCGGTTAAAATTCTTGGTAGCCATAGTATCAATTCCTTTCTGCGGTTATAGTGTCGCACACTTGATTTTTGTTGTCCTCTTGGAACATCTATATACTAACATACTTTCTTGAATTTGTCAAGAGGTTTTTCAAGAAAATATGAAATTTTTTAAAGTACACAAGAGGTGGTGAGTTTTTGTTCTCTCCCTCACTTCTTGATTAGAGTATACCACACGAGCAGGGAAAATGCAAGTGTCAAACTGCACTAATTTTAGGAGAATAGCACACAAATTTTTGTGCAAGTTGCTTGTGAAAAATTTAACGCTTCGTGAATACAAAAACAAAACTCGGCTCCTTGCGTTCCACAAGGAGCCGCCCAAGTTTCCTTGGACGGCTTTTCCTTAGTATTCAAGAACTGGGATTTCTTCTCCGTCTGCGGTTTCAATGGCCGCATACTCAAAATCTTCCACAAAGGCATAACCATAGTGTTCGCCAATATAGTTTTCCAAAGCGGTGTAATCATCCCTGTCCGGAGTAACTGCGGTCTGCGGTCGTTTGTCCCAGTTTGCTTTGCAGTTATCAAAAATGATATTTGTCAATATCTCGTCCGGAACTTCTACCGGAACAATCTCAATCTTGGGAACGTGCAAATTAACTTTCATGGTTATTCCTCCTTACAGGCTCAAAGGATTGATTTCAAGCCCCTGAAAATTGCGGATGTCCTGACAGCCTTCATCAAAACAGATTTCAATGTCGCCGCAGTTTTCCAGATATGCGCGAATGTGACTTTCTGCCTTTCGCAAATCCATCAATTCTCTGTCTTTTTCTTCTGCGATGTCCTCCAATGTATCAAAGGCCATCCAGTTTTCAAAGTCTTTGAGAACTACCTCTTTAGGGTCAACGATACCACCACAACAAAGGCAAATAATATAATTATCACCATTGTCCTCTATACAATGAATACCGGGATGTACGACCTTTTCCTCGTCCACAAAAATACATTGTTTAGTAATCATGTTTATTTCTCCTTTCTTGCGGAGGGGCTTTCGCCCCTCACTGCATAGGGTCATTTCTGACCACGTTCATAATCTGCTTTTGCAATTCCGTAGGAACAGGAAATTCTTTACTGTTTTCAAACAACAGCTTCCGCATGGGCTTCTTCTGTCGGAAACAATAGGCAAGAATTTCCTTTTCAATCATTACATCCGCAAGGCCAGTATGTTCTTCCTCAAAGTCATGATTGCCGCTGATAAACTGATACAAAATTTCTGCGGTCTTGCGGTACTGCCCATTTTTAGTCTTGTACCCGTTTTCCTCGCAGAACTTGCGGTATGTTGGCATGGGGACGATTACGTCCTGACTCATGCGCATTGTATCCCAGATTTCCATTCCATAAGGGAACCAGTACCGCCACTTTGACTTTGTGCAATATCGCTGTGTACCATTACAAGCGTTAAGGTCAAAGCGGGCATTATGCGCGCACACTGTCTTGATATTGTATCGTTCTATAGTATCCAGCATAGCCGCCCGGATTTCGCGCAAGTCTGCCATCGTGCGATACCCTTGCCGCAAGTCCTCAATATATATGGGGATTTTGTTTGCATAGTATGCGCTCTGCATAAGGTCGCGTTCATATACGAACACGTCACGATTGACAAAGCTGGCGCATTCGTATACATTGCCGGACTTGTCAATCACCGCCCAGCCTATGTCATAGACAAGAACGTTAGACATATCAAGTCCAGTTTCTGTGGGAATGGTGTTGGCAGTTTCGGTGTCAAGCATTAAAATATAATGCCGCCGTTTGTCGATTGCCATTGTATCAATTCCTTTCTTTTGTTTCTATAAAGAGGTGGGGAATACAACCTTTTACACTTCCGAGCGACGGAATAGCGGCACATGACGTCCTGTACAACGTTCATTTCCCTCACCTCTTGATAAGAGTATAACAGATAGGGAGACAAAAAGCAAGTGGCAAATTGCATAAATTTTAGGAGATTGCGGGGTGGGTATTTGTGCAGTTTGCTTGTGAAATTTTTAACGATTTGTGTACAGAAAAACAAAATTCGGCTCATTGCGTCGCCAATGAGCCGCCCAAAGAAAGGGCGACCCATTGACAAAAGAAAGGAGTGTCTCGTCCGTGGGGTAGAACTGTTAGGCACAGTTCTCCAGAAGCCAGACAGTGATAAGAATTGCGGCGATAGCATAAAGGCAAGTGCCAGCGAGAAAATGCCAGTCGCGGGTATCTCGCCATGTCATCCATCCCACAAATGCGGCGGCGATGCAATACAACAGTGCGGCAATGATGCAAACAATAGCAATGAAAATCATGCAGTTCTCCTTTCCCGTGCGGGGAGGTTAGACCTCCCGCGCTTTCAACAGAGTTTTCAAAACTTCAATGAGATTATCTTCTCCGAATGCCATACCCCGCCAGTCAATGCGGTTGCGGCTTTCGTCATCAAACAATACGCCATCAGGATTTTTGACTACCTCATACTTAGGTGTGCCATAAGGGACAATATAAATCTCGTCCCACTTCACGCTGGGTAAGTGTCGCCGCAGGTACTCCATCTTTGCGTCTACCACTTGTTTATGGAAGTCCTCACTTCCGCTCTTGGAAGTCCAGCTCACAATACCAACAGCTACGCCGCAAGCCTGCAACTTATGCAAATATCTTGCAAGCAGGGAGAAATTGACCAGCGGTGCGGCTACTTCATACGGAGTAGTGTCTTCCGCTTGCAGATACTCAAGCCAGCCCGGAACTCCGTAAAAGTTAACGATTGTGCCATCCATATCCAGATAAACGGCGGGGATAACAGAAAGATTAAACATTTTGTGTACTCCTTTCTTTACTGTATCTGTATTGTACCAAATTTTAGGAGATTTGTCCATAGTTAAAATGCACAAAATTTTAGAGAAATTTTTGGTAAGTTTGTGCGATAAATAGAAACTCGGCTCTTTGCGCCCACAAAGAGCCGCTCAGCTTGTTTGCTGGGCGACCCAGTTAGTCATCCTCTTCTGTTTCAATCCATGCAGTATTAAGAGTAAATACTTCTGTATACTTCCAGCGCTGTCCGCAAGAGCAGCATCTACACCAATGGTCTACCCAAATGGTATCATCGTCTTGTTCTATGTTGCCATCGTCATAGTAATAGTTATCTTCTCCGCACTTAGGACACTTGTTTTCCATTTTAATTTTCTCCTTTCAGCTCAGTTTTTCAAACATACTCCATAGCGTATCTTTATCAATAGATGTTTCATTCACCATGTTTTGGATTTGTTCTTCGGTGGGTAAATATTTATCCGTAGTAAAGCCAAACACTCTGTCGCAAGCCATATATGCTTCGTATTCATCTTTATTCAATCGGCCACGCAACCACCAGTCCCAGCGAATAAGGCGGATAATTGCCCATGCGCACCCACCCACGACAATTAGTGCCAATACAGCAAGCGCCGCATACCGTACCAGTTCAAATTTGACCCCACCATAGCACAACAGGGCAACGCCGCACAGAATGAGGAAATTGCGCCCATACCTCTTGAGAGTTTGCTTCTGAAAATCAGACATTGTATCAGTCCCTTTCCTGTTGATTTTTTAGTTATGGTTGCTGTGGAAAATAGAGTGCAGGATTACGACAATGAGCCAAATGACCAGCACCAGCTTCCACGAGAACACGATGGTAAAAGAGCCGATGGACGCGATGCCGATAGCAGAGAGAAGCCAGCAGAACAGCCAAACCAAACCGGCAGTACACAGAAAGTCGATAGCGGCAAGCGCCAAAAACAGAATGATGAACATTTTTATTACCTCTCTTAAACACGATGGTTTTGTGTGTGGTCAATTACCGATTTCCACTTTTTCAGTGGGGGCAAGCATTTGAAGTACATTCGCCGTAAGCGCGACATCCGCTCTGTCATAGCCATTCCCGCAAGTATCGCTCGCATACTCGCAGTTATTATCGTGGATAATGTCATACAATTCATTCAGAATGTCATAGGCGTCCCGCAAGGTTTTCCGTTCCTCCTCTGTCAGCTTGACATAGATAGGGGCTTTAATAATTTCCATTTTGTTTACCTCCTTAATCCTTTACTTTACCATTTATTAAATTTTATAGCGAAAAGCCAAACCAATAGACAGACCATAATCAGACCAATGATAATTACGTCAGACATTTTTTCACCCCTTTCCTTTTGTAACTACATTCTAACAGATTTTAGGAAGTCTGTCAACCGTCAAATTGCACAAAATTTGTGGTGATTTTTTGGCATCCCATACAATAAAACAAAACTCGGTGCGTTTTGCCTGAAAACGCGCCGCCCAAGGTTTTACCCAAGGGCGGCTTGCAATTAATGAAGCAAGATGCTTTCTGCGATGGTTTTCAATTCTAAAAGACGATTGTATTCTTCTTCAAGGTCGCGCATATTTTGCCACTGGCAATCGTCTTGATTGAAGGTAAAGAAAGTGGGGTATAAGATAGGGGTTTCAACATCTGAAGCCGGGGTACAAAAACCTTCTTCCTTAAACAAACCCCAAAGAATATCTGCGGCATCTTTGCACTTTACATAGATAGTATAGCTTCTTTCTATCGCGGTGTGCATATCATCAAGAGGAAGAATCTCTCCATCAGAGTCCATCATCACAAGCGCGTCTTTGAGTTCTGCGACACTGTGCTCAATTTCGTGTTTACGGCAGTCATTCTCGTTATCAAAGGTCTCGCCGCAAATATCACATTGATAGATACAAAGTTCAGTCATGGTCAATTTCCTTTCTTTTGTTTGTTTTGTTCGTTTTGGTATCCTTTTTCCATATATTTTTTAACAAGCCGTAACACAGCTTGATTGCGAACGCCATCAGGGTAAAAATCTTTGACTTGTGTTGGGTCAGCTATCCACATGGTCAAAATACATTCTTCGTGCGGATCTGTCACGATGACTACTCCGGTATCAGTTAAAAGCCGCATTACTTTTCCGCGCTCGTCTACTACCAGCTTGCGAGCGATAACTTCACCAAAGCCAATGGTAGTGGCAATATAGGCAATGCGGTCAGCTCTTTCATTCAAAGCATGATTACTGAACCGGATGCGGAGGGGGGTCATTCCCCCACCTCCGGAAACAGCGTCTTTTCAAATGCTTCTTTGAAGTCTGTTTCCCACATGGTATCAATTTCTGTGGAGAAATCTTCATCGTAATAGATGCCAAATGCACTCATACTGGTGAATTCTACTGCGCCTATGGCCTGTTGCCAAACTGTTTTTGCGGCGATGAGGTCTTGCCCCTGCATATATGCCTTGCACAGCCGCAATTTAAGGTCAAGATATACGCGGAGTTGGGTCTTGATTTTTTCGTTCATGATAAATACCTCTTTCTATTGTTTTGTTTTCCTCTTGGATTGTCTTTATTTTACCAGATAGAGGTAAGAAAATCAATAGGCAAATTACATAAAATTTAATTGATTTTAGGATGCTTTTTGGGCAAAATGACCAGAAGTTCAATCGTGAAATTTTTCACAACTCCTGCGGTTAAATTAAAATTCGGCTCGTCACCGCAGATGACGAGCCGCCCAAGATTTCTCAAGGGCGGTTCGTAGTTTTTAAGCAAGAAGTGTGTCAACCTCTTTTGCGATTTTTCTTAGCTGCCCAGCGATGGCGCGGTTATCTTCATAGTCATCATAGTAATCTGCGGCGTTCTGAAGAGCGGTAATCAAATCATCCCGACAGCTGGGGAGATATTTTTTGAATACCACTCCATCACCTTCAAGGAAAATTTCCAGCGGTTCTCCCTCCCGGATATTCATTTTGCGGCGGATTTCTTTAGGAATAACCACCCGCCCGAGGTCATCAGTGCGGCGAATAATGCCAGTTGCTTTCATGTTAATTTCTCCTTTCATTCTTCCACCCCTGCACAAGAAGGACAATAGATATAATCTTCATCATCCAGGTATGCGCCCGGCAGAAGTAAGGTAGACTCACAGCAAGTGCAAGATACTACCATAGGCAAGCCCCGCTCCATAAACCAATTGCCATTGTGAAGTGCGGTGTCGGGCAAATCCTTTCCAGAAACTTCCTTGTACCATTCCTTGAAACTTTTCATAACGTTTTCTCCTTTATGCGTCCACAGTAATGATGATGTTGGAATTGTGGGCATTAACATCAGTCACCCACAGATAGCCGGCCTTATCAAGAGTGCGGCCGCAAGGTTCACCATCGAGCAAGAGTTCTGTATAGTCTTTAGAGATAGTGAACCGAGTACCAGTATTTCCATTCAAGATTATAGTGCGGGCGTCAGACTGAAATAGCGTATGCTGTTCGAGAGCAGGGAGTAGAGGGACTAAATTTTTCAGGTACATTGATAGTTCTCCTTTCTTTTGATAGTACCATTCTAACAGAAGTCCCACCTAAAGTCAATAGGCAAAATGCACAAAATTTTGGGATAGGATTTATGCAAAATGACGAAGCCTAAGATTGTGAAAATTTTGGCATATATGTGAATTATTTAACAAACTCGGCCCGCGCCGTGGAAAGCGGGCCGCCCAAGCTAAGTTGAGCGACCCTGTTTGTTTAGCACTGACACAATGCGTTTCCGATGTTAAGAATATCTTGCGTCATTTCGTCCTCATTGTCAAATTTATCCAAGGCAACCATTGAGCCATCTTTCATGTTTGCCCATACGGTATCACCATTTACATCAATGTAGCTCAGATGGTCTGTATTGAGAATGGTTGTTTTATAGCGAATAAACATTGCTTTAACCTCCTTATTTATCTCAAACTCCTAAAATCAATCACTTCACCGTCTACCATCTCATGCCAGTAGAGCTTATCATTGTAGCGGATAGCCCGCAGGCGGTAGGTGTAATTGTCCCATGTGGTGTATTGTTTGTCGATGACATACTCACCATAGCGGAGAACATCTTTTTCACACTCCCCATCACTAAATGTGTATCCATTAGCTTTCATCATCATCGTCCTCTATTTCTCTGTAGTTTTCATTGAAGTATGCATCAATACATTCCAGGGTGGGGTCTAATGCCTTATCACCCATCCACTCTAGAATGGTACTTGCGGAATAGTTGTCAACAATCCAGCGCAGAATATCCTCTGAGTCCAGCATTTCCTCCGCATCTTGGTAGGCTTCGTCGCGAGTATCAAATTCATCGCCGTAATCATTTACCCACATAATATATTCCTTTCTGCGGACTGGGAAAATCCTTAGTGTAAATTCTTCCCAGCCCGCAGGTTTCTTTTCTCTTGTTTAGCAGTCTGCACCGATACAGTGATATGCGCACCACAGTCCCCGCCGCTTGACCAGCTTATACCAGCAGGTGATGGGCTGACCGGTACAGTCATAGCCATAGGATGGCCGCAGCTCATATCTTTCCTCGAAGATGCGGGCTACGTCCTCTGCGGTGAGATTGAAATATGCTTCCAGAATGGGAACCAGAACAATGATTGTTCCATCATCATACTGTTTGACCATACGGCCGGCCTTAAAGCTATGCTCTGCGTCAGCTTCCATGCGTCTTCGCAGGTCATATTTGAGTTGTGCAATGAGGGGCTTAGGGATACCGATTTCTTTTTCCAGAGCGTGGATGACCTCAAACTGTGTTCTATATTTGTTATACATAATAGCCCTCTCTTTCTGCGTTTAACGAAATTTAGTTTATTTGATTTAGAGTGGGCGGAATTTCATCCGCCGCACTCTTAGTCGCGCCATTCGGACAGGTTGAACCAGCCCGCATAATCCCATCCATTAGTGTCCATGGTATCAATGCTCGTTTCAGTTTTCTGCTGGAGAATATATTTCAGTCTTGCGCCGCTATCAAGCGCATTGTTCAGATAGTTGATAATAGTATCTGGATTGTCCATGTCAGGGAAATACTGCTCTGTGATAACACCAGTATCGTGGTATTCGACTATTAGACGAAAGTTCATACTGTCCTCTCTTTCTCCCCGTCTCGCCGTTAGGTCAGCTTCTTTTCACTTGTTAATATGTTCAGTGCAGAAACAATGCAGAAATACAGTCATGCCTGCTTCTTTGGCCTTTGTGTATGTGGGAAACTCTGGACATTTGATATACCCATCGCTATTGATGCTCTTGCACTTAGCGCAAGTGATACACAGATTGTTTTTCATCATATCTGTCATATTGTGTCCTCCTCTTGTGTCAAGTCCTCGAAAATTCCCCGCAAGTATGCGCCATTCTTACTACTGGAGACAAATTGTCCATCCCAGTAAATTTCATAGCGCAAGGTCTTACCCTGCGGCGTGCGAATGGCGATAAATTCCACACCATTATGGCTTGCCAAAAGTGCTTTTCTCATAAGATAGCCTCCAAAAATCCGCATACCACAAACGTGGTAACAAGTATAAGGATTAGAGCAACGCCCGCAAGGACGTCGTGTAATTGTTTGTCATTCATAGTATGTTCTCCCTTGCGGGACGCCCTGCGAAAGGCAAGGCGTCCCATTATTTATATTCTTTCTCCGTGGTTCAAATAGTCTTCTTCGTCTCTGCGCCAGTCATAGGCTTCTGTTTCATCGTCGAATGTGCCATATACATAATCTGTATCAGTATTGTATACCTCATAGACTATATTGCCCTCTTCGTCTTCTGCTTCCCGCACTGACAGGATATAGCGCGTATACTGATTATATCTTTTCATGCTTCTATCTCACCTCTTACAATGGCGTTCATTCTCTCTTTCTCCGCTTTTGCTTCTGCATACAGTTCATTAAATATAGTGTTATCAAACTCACCACTTGCAATAAGCAACTGACCGATAAAAGTCATAGTAGAGAACATATCATCAAAGAAGTTGTGGTTGACGTTGTACTTGCGGTAAGTAGTTGCTTGAAGTTCCCAGCTTTCATAAGTTTTAGCAAGAGCTTTGCGAATGTTTTTAATAGTCATAGTATCAATTCCTTTCTAATAATGTTTCATGTGAAACAATAGGTTACACGTTTCCGCTTTACTTGACGCGCTAACTAATGTATTGCGGCGCGTTTCCCCGTTCGGCGGTCTGGTGGTCTATTGCCTATTCACTTGTCAAGGTACACGGCGCGAACACTGACCTTTCGGCTTACCCGCGCGGGAGACTTCCCACGCATGGACGCGGGCGGCGCGCTGGCCGGTTCGGTTTTCCCTGTCCACGGTTACATACTACTACATGACAACAGGGATTGCAAGAGAAATTTTCACAGTTTTAGCAAGTTTGTGCAAATTGCACATTGACTTGCAAGAGGGGATCAAGCCTTTTGTGTAGAGTGTACAAGTGGGGCGGTGCTGTCTGTGCGGCGGAGCGGTGAGCGAAAAACCGTGTACATAGGGGCGGGTAGTTTTTAGGATGTAAATTGTTTAATTTTTCACAATCTTCTTTGCCTGGACAAAAAATTTTCCAAATCCAATTTTCAATTTACCGTATCGGAAACTGCCATCTCTTCAACACTATTTTAAAACTCCTTAAACTCCCAAGCCCCATTTTCTTTCTTTGTAGCCTTCCGGCCCTCGTCTCCCCAGTCATTCATTAAAATATCAACACCCAATCTCTTTAACCCCTCCAAATATGCCCCTCTTTCTGCTATTTCCCATTTCCAAAAATCATCGGGTGCCCAAATAGTGCTCACACACGGTTGCTCACCCTCCGCCGCAAGTCCTTTATTTCTTATTACTGCTTTTTCTGCTACTTCCAGCAGTTTATCATCAATCCCCATCTCAAACACTTCATTATTCAATATATTAAAATTTAAATACAAGCCATTTTCCTCCTCTCACAATTCCAACTCTCAATCCTTTTCCCTTTGGCACAAACACTACTTCTCTCTTTCTTTCCCAAATTACTTTACCTCTATAAATTTTTATCACGCACCCTTCCGCAGCTTCCATCTCCTTTGCAAAGTATCTCACTAACTCCCGCAAACTTCTACATCCATAAATTCCTTTATCACTAAATTCAATCTTTCCATCTCTTGTTTTTCCTTCCCTTGTGAACCATGGGCCTCCGCCATCTTTACGCTCAAGCCTCCAAATCACAGACTTCCACTCCCATTTTTCTTTTATTATAACATAATTAAAAAAATTTGTCAAATTCCCATCCAAAACTTGACAAATGCAAAAATTTTTAGTATAATATTCTTAGAGTTAAGAAAGAAAGGAGTGAATACATGACTAAACTTGACTATTCCATAGAATCCCCTCAAGATCGAACAACCTTCGTCTCGAATCTCCTCTCCTCCATTGACCTCTCTAGTCTTACCTCTCAATATCTAGAAACTCTCGCCGACTATCTAATCATTGCATCGGAGAAGCAAGAGCGCAAGGATTCCCGCAAACGAGAACTTCTCACCGCAAATCGTACTACCACTATCACCAAGTACGAAACTTCCTTTGAAGGTCTTGCCGCTGGTCTTGAGAATGGAGAAGATGGTATATATAACCTTACCTCTAACCGTGATACCCTCCTTACACCCAAAATTTCAATCACACCGCAAGACCTTTCTGAAATCCCTCTCCTGCGGCAACTCAGAGATACGATCACCACCTGGGAAGCCGCTCTCCGAAAAGCAACTGGACGTGATGCATTTATCATCAAAAAAGCCCTAATTGAAATGCGGAAAGACCAATACCTTATCAAGTAGGCTTACCGCAAACCAATTGTCCCGCATAAACTCTCAAATCGTGGTTCTTTCCCTGTCTCAATCGACGACCATTCCACCTACTCCAAAGGTGAATTAACTGTCGCTGGGGCCTCCCTATTAGATCCTTCTTTTGTTGCGGCGCTGCTCTAGGATTATTCTCGTCTTAAACAAGATAGTTATGATCGTTTTGAAGGAGATACTTGGTATCTAATTCAAGCCTTGGAAGATATAACTGACAAAGCTCTAAAAGAATATCCTATCCATCATCGTATCTTAGAATACAAAATTGATGGCAAATCTAATGCAGAAATCCGTACCCTCATTAAAGAAGAATTCGATACTCTTTATACCCCAGAATATATCTCTGCGCTTTGGTGTAAAAAAATTCCTCGTCTCATAGCAGACGCTGCCCAACGTGATTTTGTGGTGTGGCAGACCAATCTCCGCAATCTACCTACTAAAACTTGTACTAAATGCGGCTGCACCAAGCCCAAATCTTCCCTATTCTTCTCAAAAAGTAACACAAGTAAAGACTTCTTCTATTCTATTTGTAAGGATTGCCGCAAAGCAAGATATGCGGCGGGGCGTGCCGGTCACGGTGACCAAGGAGCTTTACCGCGTGGTGACTAAGATGAAAGGAGAATTGTATGGCACAACGAAGATGCACTAAATGCGGCCGTCTGCTTGCGGATACAGATTTTTATACTTCTAATAACATAGAAAAATTTCCGCCAGATGGTAAAATGGCCGAATGTAAAAAATGCTGGTCAATGCACGTAGATAACTGGGACCCAGATACCTACAAGCCACTACTAGAACAATTAGATATTCCCTATATCAAAAGTGTATGGGATCAACTTTTAGAAAAATTCCTCTCCAAAAATGACGCTTCTAAGATAACAACAACAAGTGTTCTGGGACGTTACGTTTCAACCATGAAACTAACTCAATGGAGAAAATATCGCTGGGCGGATACGGAAGAGCTAGCAGCGAAAGAAGAGGAAAAACTACGAAGCGCTCTTATGCAGCAAGGCTATACGGGCGAAGATCTAGAATTAGAAATGAAAAGAGACTTTGGACCACAACGTCCAGTATCTGATTTGCGGCCGCAGAATGATGACCCCGCCGCAGATCCTTCTTCTATTGTTGAGGAAACCGCCTATGACCGAGAACTTGCGGATAAACTATCAGAAGATGAAATCATGGGATTAAAACTTAAATGGGGTGATGCTTATCGCCTTAGTGAGTTAGTCCGTATGGAAAAACTTTATGCAGACATGATGGCATCTTATGACATTCAAACCGCAAGTCACAAAGACATTCTTATTTTCCTTTGCAAGACTTCTCTCAAGCTAAATCAGCTTCTTGACGCAGGTGATATTGCGGAAGCCCAAAAGGTTGCCAAAATGTATGATACCCTACTTAAAAGCGGTAAGTTTGCGGCTGCGCAAGCTAAGGATGAAGAAACTGATTTTGTTGATTCCGTTGGAGAACTTGTTACACTTGCTGAGGAGCAAGGATTTATTCCCAAATATTATATTTCCCAACCGAACGACATGGTAGATCAAACTATTATGGATATGCAGCGTTATACTTATAATCTAGTAACGCAAGAAACTAGCCTGGGTACAATGCTGGAAGCTGCAATGAAGCAAATTGAACAAGACCGTGAAAATGAAAAGAATGTTAGTACAGAAGAAGAAGATGATAATAGCGATTTGTTTAATTATGATGAAAAGCCTCTCAAGGTAGAAGATTTCCAATCATTTGATGAATTTGAGGCAGAGCTTGCGGCAGCCGATGAAACAGAAGAGGCTGGTGATAGTTAATGGCTCTTGCTGAATTAATTAATCTTTCACCCGATATTAAAAAGGTTGGTTTATCTGAGGAACGAGTGCGGGCTTGTTTACCTGAAGTTCGCAAGTTCGTTTCGTTTTGGCGTGCTTATCCAGACTTGTTTATTGATTTCCTCTAGACTGGTGGAGATGAAAGCAAGCCTAAGAAGTTAAAATTCTATCATTATCAGCGGGTTAATTAAGGCCCCTTAATTTGGTAACAAATTAAGCAAAGTTACTTAAAAGCTGGGACACCCTAAAGCTAAATTGCTTAATAAATTTAGTTCCAATATAAATTTATTGAGAGCGAAAGCAGAAACAAGTATTTAGATGAGATATGGTGTAAACCTAAGTCTTACAAATGGGCAATCAGCACTTATTTAAAATTGGAGGTATTTTATTTATGAGTAAGCCATTAGGTAAAGACGGTTTTGAAAAGCGAATTAAAGAACGTTTCCCTGATGAACATTTTGATATTATAAAGTATGAAAATACATCAATGCCATTAGAGATTAGATGTTGTAATTGTAATGAAATAATTCAAGTTAATAGGGCATTGAATTTTTTAGCTCCAACAAAAGCTCATGGTTGTAAAAATTGTTTTGGATTATGGAAAGCTCGTGAACAAAAATTAAATAAAATTAAAGAAAAATATGATATTATAGATACTTTTGTTTATGATACACATACATATTATACTATTAAATGTAAGAATTGCGGCCATGAAAGAACTTCTTCCTTAGCTAATCTTTATAGGCATTTAGACTGCGGATGCGCAACAGGAGTCTACAGAAATAGAACGGCAGAAGAATTTTTAAATGAAGTAAATAAAAATTCAAGAAAAGGGGAATTTACTTTATTATCAAATTATGTAAATCAATTAACTAAAGTCTTAATAAAGCATGACTGTGGATTTATCTGGGAAGTACGACCAAGCGACATTATCAATGGCAGATCTTACTGTCCAAGATGTAGACGAAAAGAAAGTAAAGGCGAATTACTGATTAGTAATATTTTAAATGATTTAAATATAGATTTTCAACGAGAAGTAATTATACCTGATACTAGACAAAGATTTGATTTTTATTTTGAATTACAAAATAAGAAATTTGCTATTGAATATAATGGTCGTCAGCATTTTGAACCAATTGCCTTTTTTGGAGGCGAAGAAGAGTTTAAAATACAACAAGAACGAGATAAAAGAAAAGAAAAATATTGTGAAGATAATAGTATAGATTTACTAGTAATTCCTTATTGGCTTACAGAAACTCAAATTAAAGATACCATAAAAAATAAGTTCAACGACTATCTCGGTATGAGAGTAGAATCAAGTGATTCGAAACAGTAACTCTCTTAATTTAAGAGAAAGATATAGTCTCATCTCATATGAAAGTATGAGCAGACCTTTATGGTTTGATGTCTAATTAACGACTAGGCATAAAGATAATGTTTTTTACGAGTCGCCGCTAGATATAAATACGTATATGCTACATTTCCGCGCGCGTATTCTAAATCATTCCTCTCCGTTCTAACCTTAATGATTAAAGCTATTCTTTATCCTGGCGCAAAATTGTTTGTGACTGCGGGAGGTAAAAAAAAATATTTATAATTAAAGGAGGAACTGCTTTATGGCAGCAAAAAACATCCTACCCCATTTTGAAAAAATTGATTCAGAAGAAAAAGCATATTGGCTTGGTTTTTTATATGCAGATGGATATATAAGTTTTAGTGAAAATAAAGTTGAATTATCTTTAGCAGAAAAAGATGTACATCATATTGAAAAATTTAGAGATTTTTTAGGAATTAATAATAGGATTTGTTATCGGCCTTCTGTAAAAGCATATCGGCTTAGTTTCAGAAGCGATAAATGTAAACAAGATTTAATTAATCAAGGATGTACTCCAAGAAAATCTTTGACATTAAAATTCCCTACTTCCAAACAAGTGCCGCACGAGCTTATTAGACACTTTATAAGAGGATATTTTGATGGTGATGGTTGGTTTTCAAATACTAAATGTTGTTTTCAAGTAGGATTAATTGGTACTCAAGATTTTATCCAAGGATTTTTAGAATGTATTAATTTTGTTAATACTCAAAATAAAATTTTCACAGTTCATCGTGAAGATGGGGCTAAAAGATATATATTTTCTGCTTATAACGATATTTTTAATTTTTTAAATTGGATTTATAAAGATGCAACTATTTATTTAGATAGAAAGTATCAAGCTTATCAAGATTTTTTATTAAATGGGAAAAATTATAAAAAATAATAAATTTGCCGTGTATTAAAGAAATTTAATATATAATTATCGCGGAATTAAGCGGGAAGGCTGAAATGCTAATCCGAACCGAAGGCTAGACGAAGTCTAGTCAGGGGCAACGCATAGGTGGTGAAAAGATATAATCCACCCACGAGGCCGCGACGCAGTATTTAAAGAATACTTGAGATTAGATACTCCCACTAATCAATACCTAACGTTAAACGAGGGCGAAAAGATATGCTAAGCTTACAAGAATAAAATTGTAAGAAGTAGAGGATAAAAAACCTTTACGATAATAACACTGAAAGAGCAAGGATCGGGTATTCTGAAAGAAAAGATAAATGAACTATGTGATCTTGTTCCTGCGTTGCGGCGAGAGATAGATTGGTCTCGTGGAGCGACAAAAGAAGGAAAAGATTACTGCGAATACCACTTTAAAAACGGTAGTATAATAGATAACCTTGCGGCGAAAGAAAGCAGTCGTGGTAAGCGTCGACATGCGGGGCTCCTCGAAGAGTGTGTAGGAATAGATGGCGATATGTTGAATAGCGTGGTATTGCCCATAATGCAGATAGATAGACGCACTGCCTGCGGATTACCTGATCCAGATGAACCGCTCAATAAGTCCCAGATATATGTGACTACGGCTGGATGGAAGAATTCTTTCCCCTATCAAAAACTAATTGCCCTTCTAGTCCGCATGGTAATTGAGCCAGAGAAAGCATTTATAATGGGAGGTACTTGGCGAGTACCTGTAGCTGTTGGATTGCAGAGTAGGTCTTTTATTAATGATTTGCGGCGAGACGCTACGATGAATGATGTCTCCTTTAGCCGAGAGTTTGAGTCAGCATGGGCCGGAACAGTCTAGGATGCATTCTTCGATGGCGATGCTTTCGATCATTGCCGCAAGCTTCAACTACCGGAGTACGAGTGCTCCGGTCGGTCATCTGCGAGAGCATACTATGTAATTGGATTCGACGTTGGCCGCAAGGGATGTGCTTCTATCGCTACCGTTTTCAAGGTAACGCCGCAATCTCAAGGGCCAGCTGTTAAGTCTCTTGTTTGTATTTATGAATTAATGGATGCCCATTTTGAAGATCAAGCAATCTGGCTTAAGAAAATGTATTATAAGTATAAAGCTCGTAGACTAGTCATAGATGGAAATGGGTTAAATTGCCTAGCCCATGTAAAACTTTTTGAATTGCTGGAAACCCCTAACGTAAAGACGAGGGCAATCAGCAGCTAAATTAATTAAAATAAAACTTTTATTGGAGGTTTAAATATCTTATGGAAAAACGTTTAATTACTAATTGGAAGTATACTTTTAAGTATCCTTATTATGCAACCGATGATGGCAGAATTTATAGTAGTTATAGTAATAAATATATGTGTCCTCAACTTGATAAAGATGGATATGAAAAAGTAGCTTTAACTTGTGTAGATTCAAGACATAGGTTTTCGGTGCATAGATTAATTTTAGAAACATTTAATCCAGTAGAAAATATGCGTGAGTTACAAGTAAATCATATTGACGGGAATAAACAAAATAATGCTCTATCTAATCTTGAATGGACCACTTGTTCAGAGAATATTAAGCATGCATATGCTAATAAACTTCATAGTCAAACAGGTAGTAAAAATGGAGCAAGTAAATTAACCGAGGAACAAGTGCTAGAAATCATTGATCTCTTGCTTCAAAAGAAATATACTTATGCCCAGATTGGCGCTAGATATGGCGTGAATGAAGAAACTATTGGAGCAATTAAGCGTAAAAAGAATTGGACGTTTTTAACAAAAGATATTGATTTTGATTAAGAAGTTCAACGACTATCCTGTAAAGGAGTACACTGTAAACGATTGACAGTGGAAGCGGAAAGCACAGAAATGTGAAGATATAGTCTAATCTCATAGGAAACTATGAGCAGTTCATTAAGAGAACGCGCTTGAAGTAGTGAATCAAGTGGAATACAAATTAAATGTAGGCATCGGTCTTATAGACTACATGGTGAAGTCCCAGACAGACCAAAATGACGACTACTATCCGCCATTTGGCGTTTACAATGATGTAGATAATGAATACAAGAAGTATAAAACTGATGATACTGAACTAGAAGCCATGTATATTATTAAAGCAAATGCGCCAATCAATACTACCGCACACGCAAATTTCCAATCACAAATTAATACTGGTAAAGTGCGGTTTTTGATAGATGCGAATACAGCTAAAGCTAAATTAATGGGTACAGTAAAAGGTTCAAAAATGACACCAGAAGAGCGTTAGGCCTATTTGCGGCCATATGACCTTACCTCGGTTTTGCGGTCTGAAATGCTTAATTTGCGGGAAGAGAATACTGGCACCAATATTATTCTCAAGCAAGTTAATAGAGGTATTCCTAAAGATACTTTCTCATCTGCTGAATACGCACTGTATTATATTCGTGTTGAAGAAGAGGACAAAAAACGCAAGAAGAAGTTTAATATTGCGGATGCAATGTTTATGACTTAAAAATTTTTTGGAAGTTAGGGCAAAAGTAAATAAACTTATTGCCCTAATTTTCAAATATTATGAGAAGATATATTGACTGGAGGTGAGGCTTATATGAGAGCGTCGCGTGGCGAAATTAAAATTGAAGAAATTTTAGCGAAGAATGAAATTCCATTTCAAGAGGAATATTCATTCCCTGGCTTAGTTGCCCCAAGCGGACGTCCTCTTCGCTTTGATTTTGCGGTCTTCGATGATTCGGGTAATCTAGATTTCTTAATTGAATATCAAGGTATCTAGCATTACCAAGCTAAATCAAAGTTCGGGGGATCTAAAGGCCTCTATCAACAACAGTATAACGATAATTTAAAGCGTAGATTTTGCATGGAGCATGGTATAACATTAGTAGAGGTTCCTTATACTGATGAAGCATTTATTAACTATAATTATATCATGCAGAAAGCAGGATACTGATGCAGACAGGAGGTGAAATCTTGGGACGGCAAGAAGAAATTCATAGCAGAGGATTTGATTTAACGAGTCCGCAATCAGGTTTTATGACGAGAACAGAATATCTTGATAAATATGGTAAAGATACTTCTTCTGACTATGATGCCTATATAGAATATGCCAAATTGCGGGCTGGGTTAAAAGATATTGATAATGCAGTAATTGATTTTAATTCCTATAAACAAGTGAATAGCAACTATGGAGATAAGAAATACGTATTAACGAAAATTTCACAAGGCGATGTTTCAGAAATGCGTAAAATTTCTGATTTCTATTACAATTCAAATGGTATTTATCGTAGAGCTTGCTAGTTATTGGCTATTTTATATAAATATGATTGGTATATAACTCCATTTTATGAAGGAATTAGTTGGAAGGGTAGCAAAGCTGAATCTAAACTACTTCCAGATGTGGCTAAGGTATTGAATTATTTTGATAATTCTGAGGTCAAACGCACGCTTGGAAATATTGCTCTCAAGGCAATTCGCCAAGGTGTTTATTATGGTATTTGGCTAGATTGGGGAGATAAATTCTCGTTTCAACAGCTTCCTGCAGACTATTGCCGCAGTCGTTTATATAGTGGAATTGATCCAATTGTTGAATTAAACCTAAAGTTTTTTGACACATATTTCAAAAATGCAGAATACCGTGCTAAGGTTTTAAAGTTATTTCCAACGGAAGTACAACAAGCATATGTAAAATATAACAACAATAAATTACCACCCCTCTATCCGGGAGATACCATAGGATGGATTGCGCTGGACCCTGGCATGGCGATCAAGTTTTCACTAAATGATAGTGATTTTCCAACTCTCATTAGTGTAATTCCTTCTCTAATTGACCTTGACGCTGCGCAGGAGCTCGACCGCAAGAAAACTATGCAACAATTAATCAAGGTGCTAATACAGAAACTTCCACTTGATAAAAATGGAGATTTAATTTTTGACCTTGATGAAGCAAGAGACATCCATAATAATGCGGTGGCCATGCTGAAACGTGCGGTGGGCATTGATGTTTTGACAACATTTGCAGATATTGAAACCGTGGATACACAGGATAAAACTACTGTGGCGTCTACTGACCCGCTGCAAAAGGTTGAAAGAACGGTTTATAATAACTTAGGTATTTCTCAAAACCTATTCAATACAGAGGGAAGTACCGCACTTGAGAAGTCTGTTATTAATGATGAAGCCAGTGTTCGTGATTTGGTTTATCAATTCTAGGCATTCTTAAACAAAGTTATTAAGAAGTTTGATAGAAAAGGGCATTATTCATTCAGAATTGAGATTTTGCCTACGACTATCTATAACTTTAAAGATATTTCAAAAATGTATAAAGAGCAGACGCAAGTTGGCTTCGGTAAGCTGTTGCCGCAAATTGCGCTTGGTCATTCGCAATCTTCTATCTTGGCTACGATGTATTTTGAAAATGAGGTCTTAAAGTTAAGCGAAATTATGATTCCGCCAATGATGTCTAGTACAATGAGTTCTAAAACTACTTCACAAAAAGAGGCTAATGAAAAAATTGTAAACGATGACAAGAAAGAACCTGGTAGACCTACTCTCGACGAGGACAAGAAGTCAGAAAAAACATTAGCTAATGAAGAAGCGCAGAAATGAGAGGAGTGAAAGAGAATGATGCACGTTAGTGTTCCTCTTGATTCTACCATAGAGTTAATTGAGAGTACAGAAATTTCTCCTCTTATTTCTAAGGTAAAAATCAAGGTTTGTTATGTAAGCAATAAGCCTAACCGTAATAAGACAATTATTACCAAAGAATTTGCGGAGACCCTAGGCCCTACGCTCAGGGGATCCCCAATTGTAGGCTATTTTAACCAGGATGATGGAGACTTCGAGCAACATAATAAAGCAATTGAAGTTAATGGCAAAGAGTTCGCAATCGTTGATGTGACTAAGCCATATGGTTTTGTTGATCTAAATGCGGCGGTCTGGTTTCAGAAGTTTTTAGATGATAATGCGGTGGAGCGTGAGTACCTCTGCACTGAGGGTTATTTGTGGACTACTGCATACCCAGAGTGCCAACGTATTATTGAAAATGGAAATAATCAATCATTAGAGTTTGATGAAAAAAATTTTTCAGGAGTTTGGACAAAACAAGATAATTCTAATGCGAGATTTTTCATTATAAATGAAGCGATAATTGAAAAATTATGTATACTAGGCGAAAATTATGAGCCTTGTTTTGAAGGCGCGCAAATCAAAACTGAGTTTTCTCTTGATGACCAGTTCGCGGAGATGCGCAAGACCATGTATTCAATGGTTAATGACCTTTACGAAGTATTAAAAGAAGGAGGAAACAAAGTGCCTACTGAATATGCTGTTGAAATTGGTAGCTCTCTATGGGATGCTATTTGGGACAAAACGTGGAGTCTTGGCAATTACCGCATTAAAGGTGTCTATGAAGAAAGCGACCAAAAATTTGCTATTATACAGGATCGCGATAACCTAAAGCTGTTCCGTCTGGACTTCCAGTATGATGAGCAGAATGGTTTCGTTCCCGCAAATGAAGTGGTTGAAGTGACAGAAACGTTTAATGCGGCTGCTACGCAGTATTCTGAGGAAGATATTCTTGCTTATGAAGCAAAGAGAGCTGAACCTGTGGCCGAGCCCGTGACTGAAAATAGTCTTGCGGAGCCTCAGTCTAGCGAACCCGAAGCTGAACCCACCGAAGATCCTGTTACTGAAAACGTTCTATAGGAGGGAGAGCCTGTTCCCGCGGAAGACCCCATCTCTGCACCCACCTATTCTCTTGATGATGTTGTTGAATATCAAGAGCTGCTGAGTAAGTATTCTGCTCTAGAAACTGAGCATCAGGCAATGCAGGAAGAACTAACTACCCTGCGCGAGTTCAAACTAGCTGCTGACCGCAAGGAAAAGCAAGCTATGATTGACAAGTTCTATATGTTATCTGATGAGAACAAGCAAGATGTGATTGACCACATTGATACTTATTCTCTTGATGATATTGAGGCTAAGCTGAGTGTGATTTGTGTTCGCAATAAGGTGAGTTTTGTGAACGACAATGAGCCTGCGGCGCCCACCGCTTATAACCTAAATTCTGCTTCTGATGGCATCGAGGAAGAGTGGATTCGTGCCGTTAAAGCTAAGGAAAAATCACAAAACTAATCTATAAGGAGGAAATATATAAATGGCTAAGAAATCTTTAAGCCAGGCTAAGTTCGTTAAGCTGGGATATGGTGTCATCGAGCCTAACCATCTGTCCGCTCGTCGGAATGGTAAGATCTATGCTCAGCTGCCTGCTGATAAGACCATTGAGGTACTGGAGAATGGTCAGTTCGTGAAATACGACTATGCCAATGGTGTTGTGAATTTTACTGGTGAGGGCCCCTGGATGCTCGTGTTTAATGAGCCCAAGGTCTATGAGGATCGTCAGACCAATCAAGACTTCGCTATGAAGCGTGAGGATTATGTGGCTTATGTGTATAATGCTGCTAATGATGCTATGCCTGAGGGCACGGTGATGGTTCCTCGTGTTATGAATACTGATGGTGGAGACATCTATACTACCAATATGGTTGATGAAGAGACTCTGGCTGTTGGTGATAAGCTGGCTCCTAATGCCAAGGGTATTCTGGATAAGGCTTCTGGCGCTACTGCTACCGAGTGTGTGTGGCAAGTTGCTAAGGTTTACACCATGCCTGATGAGCAGCCTGGTGTCAAGCTGATCCGCATTAAGTAATTGAAAGGAGAGATTAGAATTATGTTAGAAATGAATCAACTGAAAGCTCTGGCTAATGCCGCTGCTGAAGCTAATCGCTCCGCGGCTACTTGCTACTCTGTGAATGGCGAGAACCTGAGTGTTTCCGCTATTAATGATACTCTGCGTGACCAGTTCAATGAGATTGCTGGCACTTATAACCTGTACCGTGAGAATAAGACTAAAGTTTACTCCTTGGTTGAGACTCTACTGGATGATATTCTGCCTACGAAGGTGCTGCAGCGTTACGCTGATTTCGCTGAGACTCAGACCTTTGCTCAGGGTACCAAGCCTGTGTTTATCCGCAAGACCGGTAAGATGCGCGCTAAGCAATTCATTACCAAGGTCGGTCTGGCTGGCCGTTACGAAGTCTTTGCTCTGGGTGAGAAGAGCTTTGAGGTCGCTACCTCTGCTATCGGCGGAGCTGCTGCCATCGGTTTTGAAGAGTTCCTGGATGGCCGTGTTGACTGGGCTGAGCTGGTGAACATTGTCCTGGAGGGCATGGATGAGCTGATTCTGCGTGAGATCGCTAAGGCTCTAATGTCTTCTATTGAGCAGCTGCCTGCGGCTAACCGTGTTTCTGCGGCTGGCTTTGATGAGGCTGGTATGGATCGTCTGGTGTCTGTGGTTTCTGCTTATGGCACTCCTGTGATTTATGCTACTCGTGAGTTTGCTACTAAGATGATTCCTGCTGACAAGTGGGTTTCTGATAATATGCGTGATCAGTATTGGGCCAATGGTTTCCTGGCTAGCTACAAGGGTGTTCGTGTGGTTCTGCTGCCTCAGTCCTTCGAAGATGAGACCAATGCTACTAAGGTGATTGATCCTGGTTATGCTTGGGTTATGCCTACTGGTTCTAATGAAAAGCCCGTCAAGATTGCATTTGAGGGTTCTGCTCATATGCGCGAGGTCGAGAATGATGACTGGTCCCGTGAGATGCAGGTCTATCAGAAGGTTGGCGTTGGCGTCATGTTCACCAATAACATGGCTTCCTATGTCGATACCGATCTGAAGGGTAAGCTGGCTACCATCTAATTCCTGTGGGGAGGGGTAACTCCCTCCCCATTTTATTATAATGTGAAAAAGGAGATAATTAAATATGGAGAATAAGATTGCTGTTACCAATCGTAGTTTTGGTACTGTTATTTATAATATCCCAGAAATGGGTTTGCGGCGCGAGTTCGCCCCCAAGGAGACTAAGAAGATTACTCCTGCTGAACTTGAAGCACTGACTTCTCAACCAGGTGGTCGTGAATTGATTGAGGGTTATCTTCTAGTTCATGATGCCGAAGCTCTAGAAGAAATTGTTAATGTCCAGGTTGAACCAGAGTATTGGCTGACTGAGGAGAAGATCCCTGGATGGATGCAGAGTTGTTCTGATGATGAATTTATTGATGCATTGAACTTTGCACCAGAGGGTGTTAAGAGTCTTATTAAGGACTACGCGGTTAAGTTACCCTTGAATGACTTTAATAAGATTAATGCCATTAAGGACATTCTTGGTTTTGATGTTATGTCTGCGCTGAAAATTAACAAGTTATCTCAAGAAGATGTTAAACCTGCGGCTACCGCTGGCCGTCGCACTAATCCTAACTATAAGGAAAATGCGGAGACCACTATCACACCGGCAGCACCCGTTCGCCGCATGACATTAGGAAAGTAATATAGGAAGGAGGCAACTAAATGACCTCTTTTGAAAATGTAATCAGTGATGCCTTCTTCGCCATTGTAACAGATGATCTGTATGCAATCAATCCGATTACTGGGGAAGAAGGTCCTGGTATTATGACTAAGGAAGAAACAGAAGCGGATTTGCAGAATATTTTCAAGGCCGCAATTCCAGGTTTTGAATTTCCACGCTTTGCCCTATATGGGTTCGATTCAACCACCTGTGATTACGAGGAAGATCTCACCCTTGAAGAAGTACGGATTATTGCAAATCTTATGGCTCTTGTTTGGTTACAGAGACAAATTACATCAATAGAAAATACTCGTTAGAAGGCATCTGGAGCGTCCTTCAAGCTAACAAGTCAAGCATCTCATTTAGCACGTTTGTTAAGTGTTAAGGAGGCTTGTGAAAAGGCAGATCGCCATGCACAACGTCTATACAAGCGCCGCAAATTAGATAAGGAAGGCAAGTATTTGTCTAACTGGTCTAGTCTAATGGAAACGAGTGTATTAGATGGAAACTAAATATATGTTTTCATTTACTAAAGATACGTTTAATACAGATATGCGGCGACTGGTGAATCAAGTGTGGAAGTTAATCCCAATGCGTGAAAATCAAGAAGATTGGGAAACACATCTAAATATTATTCTTGAAGAAATTGCAGGCTTGCATGAATTATTCGCGGCTTAGGTAAATTATTTAATTATTTTATCTAAACTAGAGGGGCTGCGGAGCCCCGTCTGCGATGACTTTATGCTTTACCGCAAGACTGTATTTAGATGTATTGATCTTTTGGGGAAACTGACACATGACGAATCGTGAGTTAATGCAGCGACGCCTTGAATTGCAAGGTGGTATCGCACAAGATAAACGCATGATTCAAGATAAGTATAGAGCGTTTTTGTGGGCATTAAAGTATTCTTATTAGGCTTGTGATGTGCGGCGAGTGTAGAGGGTCACCGCACCAATGGAGACGGATGCCGATACCAACATTCTTCCTCTTGATGAAAAGAAGTATCGAGCATTAATTAATCCAGATAAGCTGAAACAAGATTATGACGACAAGATTTTTTCTATTGATTATAATGCGGGATATTAGCCCGGAGATGTGTTTGAGTGGCAAACTGAGCGTGGACCACTAACACAATGGATTGTTTATTTACCAGCAATGACTGAGGACGCTTATTTTGAAAGTGAAATTCGTCGCTGTAAATATATTATTAAATTTAGAGATGATAAAGACGGTAAAGTGTATGCAACCTATGCCGCAATTCGTGGCCCTGTTGAGACGAAGATTGAGAGCATTCAAAAGAATCAAATTCGTATTGATGTGCCTAATTTATCTCTAAATATTTTAATCCCTAAGAATGAACAAACAGTGCGGTTATTTAAAAGATACTCTGAATTTATGCTTAATGGGAAATGTTGGAGAGTACAAGCTCCTGACACTATTTCTATTGAGGGTGTTATTGAAATTAACGCGGAAGAGTATTACAAAGATCGTGACACAGATACCGATGAAATTAAAGATGGGTTGATTGAATTTGAACCTATTCCTTCTCTTGATGAAGGAGAAATTCATGGTAACGGGATTATTAAACCAAAGATTACAGAGACTTATTCTGTAGAAGCAGATACCATTGGCACTTGGAGTACCAAATTAGGTGATACTTGCGCTCCCGTTAAACTAAAGGTAGATGGAAATACTGTAAAACTAACTTGGTTGAAGTCAATTAGTTGTAGTTCTGGATTTGAGTTACAGTGGAAAACAGATAGTGAGACGCGTTCCCGCAAGATTGTCGTAGAGTCTTTGTTTTAATAGATTGGAGAAAAAGGTATGAGAGTTAATTCATATGAATTTCCCAAGTCTAGTTTCTTGGGGATGCCCAAAGATTGCGCGCTCTTGATGGACAAAATTTTGAGTAATCAAAATTTACTTAAACTATTGTACTATAATGGGCGTAATTGGAAAGAAAAGCCAGATTTAACAAGTGAACAGATTAAAGGTATGCTGAGTAGTGATCCAGAGAAACGTCAGATTTCTTTGGTTCCTCGTTTGTATATTCATCCAGAAGTTCATACTTATTTACATATTTCCTATGGTAAGTTTTATCCCAATGCGACAAATCCGCATTATAGAGATAATACATTTTATATTGATATTTACTGTCACTATGAAGATTGGGATTTAGGTAATTATGAACTAAAGCCTTATCGCATCGCGGGAGAACTTGATGCTATGTTAGATGGTAAACATTTAACTGGTATTGGAGAATTGCAGTTTATTGAAGCGGGACCAGCTATTTATAATGAAGATTTTGCGGGAGTGTCTCTAACTTATTACGCCATTCGTGGCGATGAAGATAAGAAGAATCCGCTTGAGTGATTTTCAATTAGCTTTGATGTGCGGCTGTGACATACCTATCGCTGCATTTCAAACAGTTATTCATCCTCTAACTATGCGAGAAATTGGTATGATGGGAGAAACTGAGTTTTTTGAAGCGACCAATTACCTTTGTTTAGAAAAAGAATGGATAACTTAGGACAAAATTGTTTTAGAGACATACTCAAATTTTCAAATATTTATGAAGGTACTACAAGATCCAGCGTCAACCGATAAAAAGGAGTCTGTTCATACCCTGCTTTCTCTCTTATTTCCTCTCTGTTCTGTCTCATTTACTCCAAATTCTATTTTATTATATAATAAGGAATTAAAACAAGCAACAATTATAGAAGATAACAATTTTAGTGATTTTTAGGCTATAATCAAGCAGGTGCTTTGTTTAGGAGATATGCGGCAAGGGGATAATGTTACATATAACCCTGCTAATGAGCGTGCAAAGCGCATAGCTGATAAACTAATGAAAAGTCGGCTCAAGATAGCAGAGATAAAAAATAATAAGAAAGAAAGCGCATTGACAAAATATATTTCAATACTATGTGTTGGAAATAAAATGCCATTAAGTGAATGCTTGGAACTAACATTGTTTCAATTGTTTGATTTAATGGAAAGATTTAGCTTGTATTCTAATTGGGATAATGATTTCCGTGTGCGGCTTGCGGGCGGAGACCCAAAGAAAGAAGCTGAAAATTGGATGAAAAATCTACATTAATCATAAGGAGGAAACTATATTATGAAATTTGGTTCTCGTGAAGTGGCCAATGTGGTTTTCCGTGCTAAGAACAAAATGACTCTGGGTTCTCGTACTTTCTATAAGGATGAGCCGGTGCTGTACTTTGATACGTTGAAGACCTCTGGCTTAGAGGGCGCTGCTACTAGCGTTTACGCTCAAGGCGGTTGGGGTAACCCCCGTCTAATCGCGTGGGAAGGAGATAAAACCCTGACTCTGACGATGCAGGATGCGCTTCTTTCTCCGGAAGGTCTAGCTATTCTCTCTGGTGCCGATCTGATTGAGGCTAAGGATGGCGAACCTATTTATGTGCATCAGACCTCTCAGGTTGAGGTTAAGACTGCTAATACTATCGTTCTACCTAAGGGTGTTATTCCTTGCTGGAATGGTGGCCGCAAGACTGGCGAAGATACTAGCGCTACTGATAAATATGTGTTCCATAAGGAAGCTGACATTTTCTGCATGAAGCTGGATGCTAATGGTGAGATTGCGGGTGAGCCTTGCGTTCCTGCTAAGGTGACCGTTGCAGGTGAGAACACTGAGGCCGTTGCTACTATTCTGTGCCATGCCGATGGTGAGAATACAACTGTGGAACTGCCTGTTGGTTCTGTTGTTCTGGTTGACTATTATGTTGCCAAAAAGGCTGGTTTCCAGGCTGAAATCACTGCTGATAAATTTGCTGGTAACTTCTATATTGAGGGTGAAACCCTGTTCCGTCGTGAAGCTGATGGTGTGGATATGCCTGCTGAGATGGTTATTCCTAACGGTAAGGTTCAATCCAACTTTAACCTGACGTTTAGCAATAGTGGAGATCCTGCTGTGTTTGACTTCATAGTGGACTGCTTCCCTGCCTACACTAAGTTTAACAAGACTAAGAAAGTTCTGGGCCTGATTCAAGTGATTGATGAAGAGTCTCTGAGTGCTGAGGAAGTTCGTGCGGCTTGCGCCGTTGGCTAATTAAGATTTTAAGGGAAGGAGAAATCCTTCCCTTTTTTCTTTTATCAAGAGAGAAAGGAGAAGATTATGGCAGAACATAATATTAAAAGAGATTATTCAACTTGGTATTAGACTAGTAGGCTAGACCAGTCAAAATATATTATTGCAGAGCCTGAGCATTATAAAATGGCTATCCCAAATTATGCAACAGGTTTTATTAACGAAGCATTAAGAGCGGCCAGGGGAGGCTCACATAGATATTCAAAAAGAGCGGGCTTGAGCAATATGAAATTAATGGCACAAAATGGATTTAAAAGTGTCGAATCCACCATTAATACGATTAATTCATTAGAATCGCAGTTTGCTCAAGCGTTTGAAACATCGGCTTCGATTGGAGTTGCTAATTCATTGGCTTCAACCGCAAAAGCAGCTAGACAAAGTATCTCTAAAGGTGGAGATTTAGATAGGGATGATTTTAAATCTCAAATTTTTTTAAGAGATTTAGATAACTATATATCATATTTCATAGCAGGATTAGATGCCATTGGAGCATCCGCAGAAACTAAACGGGCATTTAGTTTTATGCGAGATGCATGGGGAAAGCATGAAATGGTATCTACAACCGCCTATGAAATTTCAGAAAAAGATTTAATGGCGATGGAATTTATAGCTAAAAAATTGAATGATATAACAAAAAAATATAATGAGTTTTTTGCTAAATATTCTGATGAACGAGAAGCCACGATCCGAACAGCTTCTTCGCTTCACTCTGTTTTAAGTTAGCTGATGGGTAAATTTGGCGAGTGGTCAACACCAACAAGTTTTGAAAGAGGCGTCGAACGGATGGTAGATCAAGACTTGAAGGTCATTGGACAAAAAAATAATTTTAAAATGACTGGAACTCTAGTAACAGATAAGGGCTATACTGGCAAAGTTGACGCTATAGTTGGTCCAATGTATATTATATCTAAACAAGAGAATGGAGATGCCTTAACAGCTAAAGCATCATTTTAGTTAAGCGTAAAGCAATCTGGTAGTTTAAGTGGGTTTAACGAAAAAACTGCATAGAGTTATACGGGGAAGGGCATTAAAGTCCAAGAAACTTAGGCACAAGTGTTAAATTATTTACATACTATGTCTCCTACGTCATTTTTCTATGCATCCAACGTATTAACGCATGATAAGAGTACCTCGTCAGAAGCCAAGACGCTAGTGAAGCAAGGTATCGCCGCACATATGTTTGATACTTGGTTGGCAGGAACGGGAAAGAGACTGTCCGATCGTTCAACTATTGATTTAGCTAATTATTTATTTGTTAATGGTCATTTATTTGCAATGACAGATATTATTCAAGCTGTAGCGGAATCATTTGTTCAACAAGGCAGGATATTAAATTCAGATATACAAGTGTCTCTTTCTAAAAATAATATTAAAAATGATAAAGTTAATGAGAACATAAGGTCATATGCAGAAGGGTTTAAACGAAGTGGTACTGTAAAAGGTGAATTAGCAAATATTAAATTAATAGTACGATTAAATCCCTCTGTGCTCTTAAAGGTAGCGCAGAAATATGGTGTTAGAGATTTGACTTTGTAAAAAAAATATGTTATAATATAAATAACAAGAGTAGGAGGAGGTTCATTATGAGCTTTAAAGATTTAAATATTGCGGCCGAGCCTGCGAAGAGTGAGTTTACATTCAATGGAAAAACAATCTCTGTGCGGAGCTGGCTACCGACCGCTGCAAAGATTGAGTTTATTCAGTTTGTAGTTAGTCATGCTATGAACCCTGATCATGGTACGTTTAGCCCTGTTATTACTTCCGTATTTGAGACTATTGCTTATATCAAGTATTTCACAGATATTGAGATTAGTGATGAAGATTTAGTTAATCCTGGTGAACTAGCTGACAAGATTATTCATTCTGAGCTGTTGGGAACTGTACAGAGGACGGTTGAGTCTTACGACCGCCATGAGTGGATTGATATTTCTTTGCTCCTTGATGAAACAATCGGCAATATTGAGCGTTTTAATGCATCGTTTGCGGGGACTATGACAGCAATGAGTGGCAACGCGACTGAGCTTGGTGATCAACTTGACTCTATTATGGAAAAGCTCAAGAATAAAGAAGGCTTAGAAGAAATTGCCGCAATTAAAGAATTTATGGACAAAACTGAATAATCCTATTTATTGATTTTTTAAAATAAATAGAGAATAGTTTAAGGCTCTGAGGTATAACTATCTCAGAGCCTTTTTGTTGTTTATAAAGAGTGAAAGGAGAACGTTATGGCAAATAAAAGATTTGACTATGTAATTGGGTTTAGTGCAGATACTAGCAAGTTAAGCACTGCATTAAAACAGTTAGAGAGTCAATTAAACAAAATTGCTACTGGTAAGATTAGCGGTAATTTTGGTATTGAATAGATTCGTGAAGCTAGTAGCGCGGCGACACAGTTAGGCGCGCACTTAAAGGCCGCTATTAATGTAGATACTGGTAAATTAGATATTTCTAAATTTGCTAGATCATTGCACTCTAGTAATACCACATTATCTAGTTTAAGTGCTTCCTTAACCAAGGTAGGTCCCGCGGGACAGGCTGCCTTTATGAATATTGCTCGTGCCGTTACAGAAGCAGAGATGCCTCTGAAACGTAGTAACGAGCTAATGAATAAATTGTGGATAACTATGAAGAATACTGTTCGTTGGCAAGTTACTTCTGGTTTACTCACTGGCTTTACAGGCGCAATTGGGGATGCCTACCGCTATGCGGAAGATTTAAATGAATCACTAAATAATATCCGTATTGTTACAGGTAAGAGTACAGCCGAGATGGCTCAATTTGCTAAGTAGGCTAACCGAGCGGCAAAGGAGCTTAATACTACTACTACTAAATATACGGATGCTTCATTAATTTACTATCAACAGGGTTTAGATGACAAGAGCGTTAAAGCTAGAACTGATGTAACAGCCAAGTTCGCAAATGTATCACGGGAGAATCTTACTACCTCTTCTGAGTATCTGACCGCAATTTGGAATAACTTTGCTAAAGGTTCTAAAAACTTAGAGTATTTTGCGGATGTTATTGTAGCATTAGGTGCGGCGACCGCATCTAGTTCACAAGAGATCGCGACTGGATTAAATAAGTTTGCAGCGACTGCTGAAACAGTTGGTTTAAGTTATGAATATGCTACTGCAGCATTAGCAACTGTCACTGCAACAACACGTCAATCCGCAGATGTTGTTGGTACTGCCTTCCGTACATTATTTGCTAGAATTCAAGACCTTGAATTAGGCAAGACTCTTGATGATGGTACCACACTTGGCAAATATGCGAAAGCAATTGACGCGATTGGAGTTTCGATTAAGGATTCCAATGGCGAATTGCGTAATATGGATGATGTCTTGAGCGATATTGGTGAGCGATGGAGCACCTTAAATAAAGACGAACAAGTAGCCCTTGCACAGGGGGTTGCAGGTATCAGATAGTACACGCAGTTCATCGCCTTGATGGATAACTGGGACTTTATGAAGGAAAACCTGGAGACAGCAAAAAATGCTACTGGTGAATTACAAAACCAGGCCGATATTTTCGCTGAGTCCTGGGAGGCCGCCCGCAAGAATGTTAAAGCATCTGCAGAGGGAATCTATGATTCACTTGTTAAGGATGAATTTTGGATTGGTCTAACAAATGGTTTTGCTGATGGATTAAAGTCAGTTGAATTGTTTGCTGATTCTATTGGCGGATTAAAGGGTGTTCTTGCTCTTGCTACTATAGCCATGAATAAATTGGTTGGGCCAAAGGTGGCTCAATCTATTCGTGATGTTGCTTATAATGTAGGCATCCTTACTGGTAAAGAAAAAGAGCATACTATCGCATTAAAAGAGAGTGCTCTTGCAGAAATTAAAAAGTATGCAAATTCTCAAGGCAATTTTGCTTCTGATAAGAATGAAATTTTATTCTATCAACAGTTAGGTCAATATCAACTAGACCTCAATAAATTAATGGAAGGTTATAATGCTGAACAAGTTGAATCTGTTTAGCACTTACTTGAGCAAGTTCAAGCAGCACAAAACCTTGCAATTGAATTGTCAAAGGCTGCGAAAGCTGCAAGCAATGAATCGCAAATATTTATTGATGCAGCTGGCGAGGATCTCTTTAAACAAGGTGCTGTTACGACGATGGGCGGCCGCAATTTTATTACCTATTCTGATAAATATAAAAGTGGAACAGAATATTTACAAGCCGCGGAAGAAATAGCTTACCAGCGAACTTAGGCTCAAAGTATTAAAGAATTATTAAAATCAAAATCCTTCTCATGGAAAGGTCAGAAAAATTAGTTATTAACAGCATTTGGCTTAGATTCTAAAACGACCAAAAAAGATTTTAAGACTTATGTAGATAATTTAATTAAAACAAGTGAAGAAGAAATGGCCCGCTTGGCTAAAGAATCTAAGTTTTTTGGTTCTAATGTAGCAGGCAAGAACGCTATGAATTTCTTCTCTGAGGCTCAAGAACGAGGTGCTGCAAGAGGAAGTGCTCGTGCGCAGCAAATAGCTGGATATATTGATGCTGGACAATTAGGGAGTGATGTAATATCAGAAATTCCTAAATTTACTGATTAGACAGACGATTTTGCTGCATCTATTGTAAAAGCAGGAACTGCCTTGTCTTCTTTGTCTATTGCCTGGTCTAGCTTCCAAAGTCTGGGTCGAGTATTCTCTGATGAAGATTTAACTGTGGGCGAGCGCTTACAAACTCTGTTTATGAGTTTGGGAATGTTGTTACCATCTTTAAGCTCTGGTTTAAAGGCTATTTCTACTAGTAAATTAGTAGACAACATTAGCAAAGGTGTTTTAGGAAATTTAACTGTAGCTAATACTGGGGTTAGTATTGCAGAAGGTAGCGGACTAACCACTAAAATTGCTAAAATTTTTGCTACAAAAGAAACCAAGGCATTTACTGGAGCGCTGACACAAGAGGCTACTGCTTAGATTGCTGCAAACAGTGCAATGAAAGCTAGCTTAGCAACCCTAGGACTTTGGACACTTGCTATTGCGGCTGTGGGCCTGGGTATCTATGCATTGACGGAAGCAATTGAAACTAGCACAGAAAAAACAAAGCATCTTCAAGAACAACAGGAGTAGCTAAAAACTCAATATGATGAAGCACGTAACTCTATCACTGAGTTAAAATCTTCGTTTAAACAGTTAGACGATTTAGGAGATACTTTAAAATCCTTAACACAAGGAACAGAAGAATGGCAACAAAATCTTCAAGATATTAATTTCCAAGTTTTACAATTACTTGAAAAGTATCCTGAGCTAGCAGGAGAAATTGAAAATGTAAATGGTAAATTAACAATTAGCGCAGCTGGGCAAGAACGATTTATTGAAGCTCAACAAAATCGTGCAAATGATTTAGCAAAAGGCTATTATGCAGCTACAATGGCAAAAAATCGTCAAGACTATGAAAATGCTGTTACTGATTTTAGAGCAGATAGACTTGAAAATTCTGGTAAATTTGTTGCATCTGAGGCTGTTGTTAAAAAGGTTGTACAAGAGGTCGCTAATGGAAACAGTGCTGTTCTTGGCGACAGAGATGCTCTATCTAATCTACTTGGCGGAATGGCAAGCGGCGAAGTGCTAGATTTTATTCAAGAAAATACCACTGAACTGCAAAACCTTGCTGTTAAATTACAAGCAAATACTGAATCACAGTCCCTCCTCGCCGCGCAATTTGTAGAAGCTAATTTTGGAGAAGAAGCTAAAGAATTAAGCACAGGACTATCTAAGCTCTATGCCTCTAATGAAAAACAATATGTCAATCAAGCAAGAGAAAATGGAATTAATGAATTATCTAAGCAAGAAGTAATTGATTGGTATAGTGAAAATGTATTAGGTGGCGCAAAAGGAAAGAAAACAGGTATCGGCGGATGGGGCGACAGTGCTGAGTTTTATGATTCTGAGGGTACATCTCTTGGAACTTTCTCGTATGAAGCTATGCGGGAAGCCATGGCCTCACAGCAGGGTATGGAAGATTTTTCCAAAATTGTTGAGCCATTCATTGAAAAATATAAAAACTTAGATAAAACACTTTTAAATACTATTCTTAGCCTATCTTCTGGCGACGTTGATATAAATGAATTAGATCAAGAAACTCTTCAACAATTAAAATCTTTGTGGGGAGATAAACTCATTAGTATGCTTAATGAACTTGGCGAAAATGGCGCACAAGTTATTGCAGATTATAATGAGAAAGACCTTCTTGGTCAATGGAACGAAATTTACCATAATCGCATTGAATACCTGGGTTCTGATTTAGGCAAAGCTCTAAATGCAAGAGACAATTATTTAAAACAACTTAATGAGTATGATAAAGACCAATATAACGATATAAAACTACGGGCAGAGTTAGATCCAGATTCTCTCTCTGATGATGAAAAGCAAATTCTTGCTGATGTAAATAGAATTGTTGATAATTTATCAGAGAACGCAGACAAAATCAAACTCTCTATTGATTCTTCTTTGCGGCAAGACGTTGATGAGGCATTTGATATTGGTCGTGATTTTGATGCACTTCAAGAGAAAATTGCTAATGGTCTTGAGATGACTACTGAGGATGTAGTTTCTCTTATTGATTCTGGTTATGGCGAGCTTCTCCGCAATTGTGAAGCCAATGTAGATGCTACTATTTCACTCAATCAGTCTGTTGTTGATGCCTATGTTCAACAAAAGAAAGACGAAGTAGAAGCCGATCGGCAAGCCAAGATTGCTCAATTAGAAACTCAACGCGAAATGCTTGTGGTGCAAGAAAAGGCTCTACAAGAGAAAAAACGCCTACTAATCGCGGCGACCCAAGCTGAAACCGATGCTGCAGCAGCTGGTTATATGGCACAAGCAATGATGCAACAAGTTATTGCTGATGATGCTGCTCTACAAGCCGCTGGTGTCGTTGATGCGGATACCGCAAAATCGCAAGCATTAACTGAAAATGCTAAAGCCGTTGCGGAGTATACTACAGATACCCTTAATACTACAACATTAGATGCAATCAATTCTAATGTTTCTATTGATACTTCGACACACAATTTAGCTACTAATGTGGTTAATTATTGGAATACAATGGCTAGAGCTAAAGCTAATTATTTCAATATCACAGAGAAAAATGCTAGCAAATTTTCTGCGGTATCTCCCGTAGATCCTGTCACTAATGTACAAACTGGTTATTCTGGTTCTGAGGTTAAGGGATTTGATACTTCTAAACTATCTGATGCTGATGCGGTTGCTAAGCAAATTGAAAAGTGGACAACTGAAATCGATAAACTTGGCACGCTAAAAGATATTCAAGATGCGGCAAGTAGCTTAATTGCGGGAACTGACAATGAGTTAAAAGCGGTTGGCGCTCAAATTGGTGCGATTGATGCGGCGCTCGCTCGTCTGAAGGCAGGAAACCTCATTAATTCTACAGTGGGTGGGGGCAAAGGTGGCAGTGATACCACAAAAGAACTGAAAGAAGTTCTTGAGCGTTACCATGAAATTACGCGTGAAATTGAATATCAGAAAGAGCTTCTTGATGATATTTCTACTGCGGCAGATCGTGCTTATGGTACTGATAAGATTGAAATGCTCACGCAGAAGATTGAGAAACTCAATAAAGTTGCGGAACTGCAATCTCAGAAACAAGCTGCCGCGGCTGCGTTTGTTACCTCTGATCTTGAGGCTCTACGTGCAAACGGTCTATCAGTAGAATATGATACTGCGAGTATGGAACTTAAAAATTATACTCAACTTCTGCAACAAATTACAGACGAGTATAATAGCCGCATCAACTCTGTGAGTAAAGACCAACAAGATATGGTTCAAAAAGAGTATGATGATAAAATGCAACTCTTAGAGAACTATGAGAACTCTATTGACACTTTCCGTGAGCAACTTAATGAGTATGAAGATGCCATGCGGCAGATAGAAGATGCTAAACTTGAGAAGGTTAAGGAAGCACTCTAGATTCGTATTGATTGGAAGGAAATGCAAGATACCTTGCGTGAGTTCCAGAAAGAGATTAATGAGTCTATTGGTGATGCGCTAGATAACGGTGTCCGCAATGCGGGACTGAATGCACAAGGCGTCAAAGATGAGATTTCAATGTTTGCGGATTATGAAACCAAGATGAATTCTTTGTTAGACATGATTCGCAATGCTAATCAGTATACTGATGTGCAAGCCTTGCAAGACGAATTAGCTGATTTGCGGAAAGAATTGGCTGACAGTGGTTCCGCAATGTTAGATTATATCGAAACCCTCAAAGAGACACTACCTGATGCTCTTGATGCGGCCGCCGATCGGTTTGAAGAATTTATTTCAATGCTTGAGAGTAACATGGGTGTACTTGATGCAATGAATGATTTGATTAACCTACAAACAATCAATAATTCGTTAGCTGATAAATATGCCATGCTAAGCAAGACTTATAACGCTACTCTTGAAAATTCCCTCACTCAAGCCAAGCTTCAAAAGCAGTACATGGAGCGCGCAGAAACTCAGCTTCGTGAAGCAGAAATTGCATTAGCAAATGCTACACAAGGAACTGCTGAATATGATATTCTCAAAGCTAATCGTGATGCATTGTTAGAAGACTATCAAGAAGCACAAGATGCAATGCTTGAGGCTACAGCACAGGCAATGGAGGCCGCGAAGAATATCTACTCTAATGCTCTTGATGATATTTTCTATGAATTTGAAAATAAAATGACTCGTGGCCTAGGGTTTGAACAGCTACAAGCCAAATATAACCGCACTAAAGACGAGGATAACAGATTCTTAGATGGTGTTAATCGTTTTGTGGAAACGCAAGACCTTAATAACAGAGTTCAAGAATCTATTGCTAAAGCGAGTACGGATTATGCTAAGTCTACTCTGAAAGCCTTGCAGGACGAGTTTGCGGAACGCCAAGCCAATGCTGATTTATCTGAGTATGACCTCAAGATTATGGAAGCCAAATACAACATGACCCTCAAGCAAATTGCTCTTGAAGAAGCACAAAATGCTAAGAGTAAAGTGCGGTTGGTACGTGGCGCAAATGGCAACTATAATTATCTGTTTACTGCAGACGAAGCAGATATTAATAGTAAGCAGCAAGAATATCTGAAAGCGATGCAAGATTATTATAACACCGCAAAAGATCAAACTGAGAATATCACTGGTGAGATTGTTTCTCTATGGCAAGAGATGTCTGATGAAATCCGCAAGATTTATGAAGACGATACTCTCAATGCGGAGCAGCGTCAAAATGCTATCAATGAAATTCAAGCATATTATCAAAAGAAGTATGCTGATTTGGCGAAGATGCAAACTGATGCCGCTAAGGATATGAAAGATGCAGGTAATTCTGCACTTGCAGAGCAACAAAAGGCAGCTAACAAATATGGTGATGATACTAGTGAAACCGCACAAAATTTCCAAAAGAACTTCCAACGTATTCTAGAGGAAATGGGCGGTAATGCGAATGACTTTAATAGCGCATATAGTGATCAATTGATTAATTTAGTTGCTATTGAAGGTTCTTTCACTGAAACTACTGCTGAGATGTTTGCAAAACTTAATGAAGCCCTAACTAAGTATAAGGGTAACATCGGTAATATTTCTAATGAAATTGGTGTGTCTTATGACCAACTGAGTGATAAAGTTGATCGACTGACGCAAGCTAACGAAGAGCTACAAGATAAGGCTACTTCTGCTATTGATGAAATCTGGAATAAGATTAGTGAATTGCAGGACGTAACAGAAGCGCAAGCTGCTTGGACTAAAGAAGTTTATAATACGATTGCGGCGATCCAAAAGCTAGCATCAGAAACTGCGACTGCAGTTCAGAAATATAATGAGGCCGTAAGTAGTATCAATAAGCTAGGTGCTACCGGCAGTTGGAGTGGGGGCTCTGGTTCTGGAGGCAGCGGAATTGGCACCGGAGGTGGCGGATATTAGAGTGGTTCAACAGATACATCAACCACATCTTCTGCTGGGACATATTACTGGATACAAAATGATACGATTGTGTCTCGTTACTTTAAGAAAAAGGAAGATGCTATCGCCTGGATTAATGCTCGACCAGAATATGGTCTAAATCATAGCACAACTCTTAAATCAGGTAGTTTCTTGGATTATTCTAATAGTACCAGTGGAAGAATTATGAAATATGCATCTGGTGGATATACTGGAGATTGGGGTTCTGATGGTCGTCTAGCAGTTCTGCATCAAAAGGAACTTGTCCTCAATCAAGAGGATACAAAAAATATGCTTGCGGCTGTTCAAAGTATCCGTGAGCTGGCTCCTTCTATGATTGCAGAAATGCGTGCCCGCATCAATGGGACTGCGGCCGCAAGTCAGTCCTTGTTTGGATCTAGATATTCTAGTACGCGGTCAGCCTTCGATCGTAAGGCTACTGAGCTAGCACAATCTGTCCAGATTAATGCAGACTTCCCTGGAGTACGCGATGCGATTGAAATTAAAGAAGCTCTTGAATCTTTGGTTCAAACTTCCGCACAACGCATTAATTTCTATACAAAATAATTTAATGGGGTGGGTGTAACAGCCCACCCCTCTGGTGAGAAAGGAGAATGAATATGAGTAACTTAGCTGATGGACTCTATAAAGTCATATCTAATGAAGCTAGTAATTAGTTATCTCAATATCAAGCAGATAAAACAATTTCTGGTGAAATATTCTCTATTGTAGATGCAACAAAAGGAGAATATAAAGTACGCTATCAAGATGGTGTTTGGTCTGCATTTTCATAGGGTAAAACAAAATATAAAATTGGAGATAATGTTTTAGTAAAAATTCCGCTGGGCGATTTTTCTAAGACTAAATATATAGAGGGTTATACTTATAATACCGACATCGCGGCTAGCAATGAATCTAACTAGATTGAAGAATCTTTTAGTCCAGATTGGTCAGTAATTTATGAACAAAGTTGGTCTGGTGAGATGGGATTAATTGCCTATGATGGGGCTGACCACAAGAGTGAAATTACTTTGTTCACAGCAGATGATGCAACTAGCCATAGCGTATTTCAACAATATGCAAATCGTGGAACCGAATTTCGTATTTCTGCGGAGTTTATGACTACTTTTGTGGATGCTAAAACAACTGGTAACTATGGCTTGCGGCTGACTTTCGCTACTTCGAAGGAAGATTCCCCAGAAGTTACCTATACTCTAGATACATCGCTCTTTAATGGTGACCCTTACCGTAATTCGTACTGGGCACCACAAACTATTTTATTGACTGTCCCGAAGCGGTATTTAACTGGCCTCCGCAAGATAGTATTTTTCCAAGAAGGGTTTACTGACTACGATCCCGCAGGCAATTCTACACAACCGAATATTTACTGCCGCAATTTCAAGGCAGAATGGATTAACGTTACAGATTTAACAGACTCTTCTTACTACCTCACCGTAGCAACGCCGCAAGGTATGGTATTTACTGACAATTATCCCAGTCTCACACTCCAAGCCAAACTTATGTCTGGTAGTGAGTCTCTGATGAGTAAATCTTCTTGCTCTTGTTTATGGTATACAGAAGATCCGGGAGTCTTGATTGGCAGCGAACAATACGAGAAGGCCGGAGGGGTAGGCTGGCGCCGCATTCAAAAAGATAAGTTTGATACTATTATTATCTCACGATCCGAATGCCCAGCTGCTACTACAAATTTTAAAGTAGTAGTAATTTATAATGAAGATAAGATTTTATCTAAGGAAATTTCCTTGATTAATTTAACAAGTCAATATGATTTATATTTAGATTTGACCTCTGATACGATTTTAGAAATAAAAGACAAGAAAAATGATACACTCGCAGTGAGTGGGTTATGGTACATTGAGTTGCCTGATACGACTCGCATTGCGGCGGGTGATACCAAATCTTCTTCTCTTGATTTAGCCCCTTATCTTGCATATCCATGGATTAAAGTCTACTGTGATGTATTTGATGGTAGCACAAAGGTTGGGGTACTCAATTGGACGAACTATAAGTCTAATGAGGACGATGAGCTACCTAATTTTATTTTGCAATACTCTGGAGACGATATTTTTCATTATGACGCTAATGGGGATATTTATGATGTTACTGAATATGATGATATTGAGCACGTTTTACGGTGTAATATTGCAACCTCACAAGCTGATTCATTAACATTTACAATACGGTGGTTAGATAGTGATAAGAAGCCTATTACCACTGAACAAGAGTTCAAAGATTCAATGATGCGATCAGTGTGGGTAGATGCAGGAGACAATTCTCTACATTTTAAAGTACGCACAAAATTCTATGAAATGTTAAATAATAATACCATTTATGTGCGGCTGACCGCCCTTGACGGCACTTATGTGGACTATGAAAAAGAGATTAGTTTCCTCAAGGATGGCGACCAAGGCACTAATGGTACAACCTATCTGTGTTTGATTAGACCCATTGATTTGAATAGTGAAGTTAAACGCACTGACAAAGTAGCTCTACAATATGCAGATGGAACATGGGGAACTGACCAAATAGCATTTAAAGCATTTGTATATTGTAATGGGGAATTAATTGAGCAACGTGCAGACAAGGCTGATTTTAATGTTTCTTATACTTGGCAAAGTAGAAATGTTGAGATTGTAACTGCGGGGCAGGGTATTTATCATAAGGTTAATATCAAGCCTATGGAGAACGGTGGCACTGATAGATATTCCAATGGAGGTCATTATACTCGCTCTGGCAATACTGCGCTTACTCCAGAGGAGATGGGCGGGTTTTATATTAAGGTACAAGTTGATGTAAGATATAAAACAGAAAGCAAAACTAGCGTATATGCCTATTATCCAATTGATGTCTGCGTTGGAGCGCTTGATCTAGCTAAAGTATCATATGCGGCGCCGCAATATATCAAGTATTCATCCTCAGGAGTAAATCCACAATATGATAGTGAACCTCTTGCTTTCAGCTATGATGGGACAGATGGTAATATAGAATCTTTGAGTGGCTTCTTGGGTATTTGGAATAATTACTTGACGCCTGCTTCACATTATACTGGTGAAAACAATTCTGTGGGATTATTAAAAATGAGCATAGAAAACAATGAAGTAGATTATTTGCTTCACTCTGTATTTATGTATCTTAATCCCTATGGAAATGAAGCTATCAATAGTTGGGATGGTACTACAGTTGAGATTGATGATAAAGGTGGAACCATCTTAGCGCCGCAAATTGGTGCAGGTACTAAAAATACTTTTAATCAGTTTTCTGGTGTTGTGATGGGCAAAGACTCTACGCAAGATAAGACTGGTTTATATGGCTACAAGAATGGCATTAATACATTCGCATTGACAGAAGATGGTAAAGCTAGTTTTGGTACCAAAGGCTAGATTACTATTGATGGTGAAAATGCACAGATTACTGGTAAAAACTCTGGTGTGGATGACGGTCAATATATGACTATTAACCTTGTGAATTTAGGTAATGGAACTTATGCCATTCGTATTGGTGATAAATTCCTTGTTGACTATGAAGGCAATTTAGTTTGTACTGGTGCTACTGTAACTGGTACCGTTACTGCGACTGCGGGTACTATTGGTGGATGTAATATTGATAATGGTGTATTGAAGATTGCAGAAGCAAATGTTTCTGGTAAGCTGACCGCAAATGTTATTGATGGTAGTGAATTAAATGTTAACTCTGCTAACATCGCAGATAGCGTCAATGCCAATTGGGTGTATGCAGGAAACATTAATGCAGATAATATCAGTGGCGGCACTTTAGATTTTAGTAAGCTAGGTGCAGAAGGTAGTAATGCTATTAAAAATCTAACTTGGAATATGGTGCAGTATGCTTCTAAAAGTGCCTCTATTGACGGTATTGGTTCAAGCACTAATCGTTTAGCATATCTCTATGGTACAGAAGCAGGTTTTACAGGTGATGTTACTTGCAGTAAAACATTATCTGCAAATACTTTGCGATTTGATGGTTGGTATTTGGGTTCTGCTGGAGTTAGAGAAGGTGTAACAGGAGCATGGGTATCTTGGAGTGATATTATTAAAGGCTCTACAACAGAAACAAAAACTGCGGTATTTGGATAAGAGGTGAAATAAATGGCATTAGCAACATTTCATTTTGGTTATCCTATAACCAGTGTTACGTTTAATGGGAAAACCATAACTTCAAGTCCTGCATCCATAAGCTATTCAGCGACCGCAAGAATTTCTAAAATTACAGTGACAAGTGGTTGGTCTGGTACTGTATATTGGGATACTACTTCCGCAATGTCAGATCCATATGTGTTAGCTACTGTTTCTAATGGTAGTGTTACAATGAAAACTGCCAATTTAACCTATACTGGTAGTAATCGTGACGTATATCTTTCAGCAAATGGTTCAACGGCTTCTTACACTTTGACCGCGGGCTCAATGCCGAGTGTTTTATCGTCTGTTTATTTTAATGACGGTACAAGTATTACACAAAGTAATAGAAGTTGTAAATTTGCTAATACAAAATACATTCGTTCTATTTCATTAACATCGTCTGGTTCAACGTGGAATGGTACTATTTATTGGAGTAGTTCCTCTGGCGGTACGACTTATCCAATTGCAGATATAACAAATGGCTCTATTTCTTATAGAAGTTCTATTGAATCAATTGATTTTTACAATGCAAGTAGAACAATTTATTTTACCGCGGTTCAAGCTACAACTTACGATACTAATTTTATATATTTACGAACAGGGCCAGGTATTAATAGTTACAAAGTTACCTATCAAAATATGTATGGTAACGAAGTAACAGAAACAATTAGTAGTTCAACATCTTCAACAACCTGTGCAGTTAGAAGTGGTACTAATTTATCGGTTAGCTCCCCTAATTTTGTAAAGAATTATGGCGCACCTTATTATATCGTTGAATATACGAATAGTAATTTTAATGAAATAAAAACTACATTTGATTCATCTGACCATAACGTTTATAGTAATGGTATACGGTATATCACAGTTAGGGGCACACCCAACTATAAATATCGAGTCCACGCGATGGCACAAGGTGGTACCTTTAGCAGCACTAGTTTAGAAGATTATTATTATCCATCTTCTACTGGATGGAGCTTTCCTGGAACAACGTTACCAGAGTTTAGTTTATCTAATATTCCAGTTCCTACTAGAATAGGATATAAATTTCAAGGTTGGCAAAAAACATTAAATGAAGGGTCTACTGTTTATCCATCTACTGGAACGGTTACACTAACTGCAACACCGGAAGGTAAGGTTAATAATCTATACGCAGTTTGGTAGGTGCGGCCACATATTATCTTAGATGCTAATGGTGGTAAATTTGATGGAACTTTATCAACTAAAGATTTTTATATAAACTATGGTGATGGACTTGATTTCAGTCAGTATAAACCATCTTGGTATGGAGAAGGTTCTTATACTCTCATTGGCTGGGCAGAGAGTCCTACTGCCACTAGTCCTACTTATGGAGTTAATGAAGTAATTGGCCCTTTATATGGGGCAGGTCCATATAAATATTATGCGGTTTGGCAAAAGTCTAGAGCAACTCTTACCTTTTATGGAAATGGCGGTTTATGGAACGGAAACTTATAGAAACAATCTAAAACATATGAGGTTGGAGAGACAGTCTCTTTTGCAACTTATTCAAATAATTTAGTTAGAGCGGGTTACTCACTTTTAGGCTGGTCAGCCTCCTCAACAGCTACGACTGCATCTTGGGACCCAAATGGTGTAGTAACGGTTGGAGCAACAGATGCAGATTATTATGCAGTTTGGTAGAAGCATATAGATTTATTCTATTGGTATGGCAATGATACGCAAGATGCGGCTAAAATAGCAAAAGGTTAGCCTGTGACTAATTTAACCGCAACTATTTGGAATGAATTTAAATCTAAAATAAATCAATTAACAATTGCAGAAACCGGAAGCTCGTGGAGTTATAGTGTTGTTTCATCCGGAGACAGTATTACTGCGGCTGAAGTTCTCGCAGCTAGAAATGCTCTTGCCGCTCTTAACAATAATGTTCCTTTGCCTACTGCTAATCAACTTAAAACTGGTGAAAAGATTTTTGCAAGCTATTTTAATGGAACTGGCTCATTAAAGGCGGCCTTAAATATTATTATCAACAATTATAATAATTCATAAGGGTGGGAGTAATTCTCACCCTTTAACTTTTGGGGCAAAAGTGATTAATCCATTCAAAGGTTTTTTTAAAATATATAGGAAATAAAAATGAGATAAAGGAGGCACGTCTATGGCAGTTTTATTTGCGCCAATTTTGCGGACGACCCAGCCCGCATTTGCGGCAAACCAAAGCTCACTCACGGTATACTATACGCTGCCGCAAGCAGCTTCTTTAACTGATATTACAAACATAGAGGTTAAGGTTAATACTTAGGATACAAATACCAATGTGGTGAATAACGCTACGGGCATTTTGTCTATATCTGCGACAGCAGGAAGTTTTTCTATTAGTAAGGGAGAACTCAAGACTGGTCACTGGGCAGCAGGCAAATTGTATAAAATTCAAGCTAGATTAGTAAATACTTCTGGCTAGAAATCAGAGTGGTCTAATGTAATGATTACTAAGGCTATTACCCCACCGCAAGTTAAAATTCTTAATGGCGAAACAACAGAAAGTGATACTAATGAAATTTCTGCTATTCATAGCGAGACTGAAACAATGCCTACATTTTATGGTGGAGTAGATTTCACGGCTGGCGAGTCAGAATATTTAGACACTTATCGTTTTGACTTGTACCATAATGGCGAATTAGTAGAGTCTTCTGGAGAGGTCTAGTATAATGGATCTACAGAGGCGCGGCCGCAATATCGTTTTCATAAGCAATTTTCTAAATATGATACTCATTCCGTTATTCTTTCTATTGTTTCCAATAATGGTTATACAGCAGAAAGTAAGGCTTATGACTTTGAAGTTATCTCAAGCACAGCAGGTGAATTAACCAATCTTGCAATAAATGTTGATAGCACTTCTATCGCTTGTATAGAAAATGCAATGATTCAAGTGCGACTGACTTCAACAGAAGAACTTAATGGTAATTATGTCATTATACGCTCTGATGAAGATACTGATTATTAGGTATGGAATGACGTTGCTTATCTCACTTATGTTGGTAAACAAGTGACAGATGAGTTAGTTTTTACTGACTATTATATTGAGTGCGGCAAGCGATATAAGTATGCAGTTTAGCGCAAACAAACCAACAACGCGCGAAGTGAATTACTGCTGCCGCAAGATCCCTCTCCGTATTGGGTGAATTTTGAATATTCTTATCTTTGCGGCCAGGGTACGCAGATTAAACTAAATTTTAATGGCGAATTATCTAGCTTTAAGCATACTTAGCTAGTTGGGAAAATGGACACCTTGGGTTCTACTTATCCAACTATTGTTTATAATGGTCATGCTTATTACGCAGAGTTTCCTTTATCTGCATTAGTATCAGCATATATGGACGAAGAAAATCTTTTTATGGAGAAAGATTTTGAGATACTTTCAACTAATCCGACTACTGAAACAGTGCAGATTGAGCGTAAGTTTAGACACAAAGTAGAAACATTCTTAAATGATAAACAATATAAATTATTCAAGACCCCTACTGAAGCAGATAAGAATATTATCGTTGCATTAACTGGGGCTACCTTGTCACCGCAGCAAAGCCTCAACCGTATGATTTATAGTTTCTCCACTACTGCTTATGAGGTGGCTGAAAACACCTTATCTAACCTTAAAGATCTAGGGATTCTTGAATCTGGTGAATGGCAAGATGTATCTAAAGTAGAAGCGCAAGCAGCTCGTGGGCAAATTGTGGGTACATTTGATCCATCTGTTGAGTTATTTGATAAAATTCGTGAATAGCAAGAAACAGAGATTAATGGATATAAATATAAGGTAACCACATTAAGAACGCTTAGCTTAGCCAATGATGCGGATACTTCTGACGTGGTAACGTTTCTTTTAAATGGTAATGAAATAAATGTTGCTAAAGGTAGGGTGTACACCATTGCAGGATTAGAAGATAGTGGAATTACTTCTATTAAACTAAAATCTACTGCTAAGATTCAACTTGATTATTCTGTTGAACGTGTTCTAGAAGAAATCAGAGAGGCAGTTATTCGGACGCAATATGTTGATAGAGATTGGGGCCAGATTAATCACGTGGCTGGTGGCGGTGAAAACCAGAGTATTACTGAAATGATTGTTGCGGCAGCTATGCAACGTGCGGCAAATACATATAATAATGGTGTAGCATTAACCAAGCAACCTGATGGCAGCTATATTACTACCAATGGGAAAATGTCTTTTGTCGTTGATGGTATTGAAACCATTGGTCTACAAAATGCAGAGGGTGTTGTTCTTGAAGTTAATGGCAGTAATATTTATATTGGTAGTACCGCTCAATATCGTTTACAGCCTATTGAAGATAAATTAAATGAAATTATTTTGGTTAATGACAAGCCCTTACTTATAAATTACAAGATTCGTCTAATTAGACGTATTCAAGGAGGTAACTGATTATGAATAATCAACTTCTTGAAAAACTTGTAAATGAAAAAATACAAACAACTTATGCAAAAATCGTCACATACTCATTTGATGAGAAACCCCTTTCCTCCATAGAAGGTAGAGTATCCGGCGGGTCAATCTAGGCCAATGGAGCTTCAGCGGTCCGCCGCACTCTATCTTTATCTATGGTAGCGAAACCTGAAATTGCTAATATTGAAAATCTTGATAATGAGATTGCAATTAACAAAAAGGTAAAAGTTTACATTGGTCGTCTTATGGGAAATGAGATTATATGGTTTAATTGCGGATTTTATGTTATATCAAATGCCAGTGTTAATTAGTCTACTTCTGGGTGGACAATTAGTATTTCTGGCAAGGATAAAATGGCTCTGTTGGATGGAACTGCGGGCGGCACATTGCCTACCGCAGTAACTTTCCATGAAATTTTTGAAGATCTAGGGGATGGAAACTATAAGATAGACTATCCGACGATCTATTAGATTATTCAAGAAGCAGTTAATCATTATGGTGAAATTCCTTTATATGATATAATTATCAACGACCTTGAAAAAGTCGCAAAAGTTTTAATTAAATATATCGGTGGGAAGCCTATTTATTTTGCGGAAAACTATGCTTCATTCGCTTATGCAGAAGATGCGGTTCATACCCAAAAATATACTTACGGGCAAGATGTTGGATATGAATTTACCGCATTTACTTATCCTGGAGAATTAGTGCTTGCGGCCGGGGCCACAGTGGTTAATTTACTTGAGAAAATTTGTTAGATTTTAGGAAATTATGAATACTTTTTTGATTTAGATGGACGGTTCATCTTCCAAGAAAAGAAAAATTATTTAAATACAGTTAGTCCCATCGTCTACCTGGTCCCGCAGGATTATATTCAATCTTACTCTACCGAAGCAGCCTATAAGATTAAAGATTCTGACACCCTAGTATCTCTGACTCGTAGTCCCAGATACGAAGACATTAAGAATGATTTTGTGGTTTGGGGGAAAAATGCCAGTGGAGTAGATATTCATTATCGTTTGGTGATTGATGAAAAACCCGTGCTTAACAAGTGTAAGAAGTATATGTGGGCAGTGGTTAGTGATATGGGTGATGTAATTAACTATCTGTATACTGATACTAATACTAAACCAGCCGAGGCAAAAGAACTCGTGGCAAGCCCCTGTACGGAATGGCGAGAAGAGATCTATCGTAATGCACTGGAACGTCAAGCGCAAGCGCAGTCTACTGAACCATATGACGCAGAGATGTTAGCTTTCTGGAGACTGCTCTATAATCCAGATAACAAAGATTGGGTATACACAAACTATCCTGAGTATAATTATTGGAACCCTAGTGTAAGAGAAGATCCCGCCAGTTTAATCTTCTGGATAGACTTCATTGACACTACTAGTGAAGTGGGTAAATATGCGGTATCGCAGATCGGTCGCCGCATGAAAGTGGTAAATAATGATGATATTAAGATATTATTTACCAAATAGATTCCTCCTATTGTTTTCATTCCTGACTACCAAGAAGTAGCAGATTTACTTGAGATTGAATATACAAGTGCAGAAGATGCTGCGGAGAAGGTGCGCGAATATTGTGCGGCCAATGAGACAAACTATTTCTTCCAACTCTCGCCACAAGTTGAGTCTAGCTTTGTACATAGTTCTACTGGATCATCTGCATTTGATGAAATTAGAAATTTGTTGTATCAATATCTGGTTTACAATACCACTATTTCTATCTCTTGCTTACCAAGATATTGGTATGAACCTAATAATATGATTTATCTTGAGAATCGTGAAAATGGTATCCAAGGAAATTATGTAATTACACAATATTCATTACCTTTAACATATAATGGCACTATGTCAATTACAATGACACAGGCTTTAACTAGAGTATAAGGAGGTTAAGTTATGCAAATAGGACAAATTATTTATCGTTTGCAAGACTATCGTAATAGAGAATCAGAAGTTTCTACCAATAAAAATGGTGCGGTCGTTGCGGGCACGGGTGATCTAGATATGACGAGCGATCTATTTGGACAATTTGCGGAGAGCGTTTCTTATCGCAATGCGAAGGTCACAAAGCTCGGCGTGCAAGCACCACCGCATACCAAGATGATTATTGATGGCAGAGATATTCAAGTTGGAAACACTGGTATCTATGAGCTTGATGATGATATTATTATTGAGAAGATTAAATTCAAGACTGGCCAAGAATTACAGAATGTAATTATTGACTTTATCTATAATAAGTGAGGTGAGTATATATGAATATGCTTTCCTTTTATGGAGGACCCGCTGGCAAAGATTTTACTATTGCGAAGATTTTTGATAGTAAGGCTAGTTTAGATGCTGATATTGCGGCTGGTGATGCTAGTAAAATCTATGCGGGCGACTATGTGCTGGTGTCATATGGCGACCCCAATACCCCAGCATTTTCTACCAATAGGCAAAAAGATGGGGATAAATCCTATAACGCTACTTTGTGGAAGAAAGACTGGAATAATGGCTATGAATATCATTTAATTTGTAGTATTGCAAGTAGTTACCCTTTATTCAGTGCAGGCGAGGCAGATGCTAGTCTTCCATTCGGTGCGGCGCCGCAATTAATTATAGATTCTTCTTCTCTTGCTAATCCAAAAGTTGGATTGAAGATGCCCGCTAGCTTGAAGGCAGGAACCACGAATACCACTGAATCAGTGGCCCCTACTATCGCAGCAAGCATTACTCCAGTATATGGTGGTGCCCTGGGGAATGAAGTATCATTTCAAGCTAAGGTTCCGCAAGGCGTAACTTTTACTCCATCTGTTTCCGACGCAGGTGAAATTAGTTGGACTAATAATGGTGGTTTATTTAATCCTGCAACTAAAAGTATTAAAGGTCAAAAGGGTGATACTGGTGTTAGTTTTACAGGAATTGAATATACGGCAACCTCTGCAAGTGGCGGGACTAATAAATTTAAAGTAAAATATTCTAATGGTACTGTGGGAACTGAAGAATATCAAATTCGTAATGGCGTTGATATTATAAATGTAGAGGAAATTCCATCTAGTGAGGATAGTGGTTCAAATTCTATTACGTTTATTAAATCTGATGAAACTAAAATTGGACCTATTGTTGTTAAAAATGGGTCTAAAGGTTCGACTGGTACAATTAAAAGTGTTAATGCAACGGTTGATGAAAATGTGGGCACTCCACAAGTAACGGCTACCTTATCGGGCGATGCAAGCAATGCGGACATTAGTTTTGCTTTTAAGAATTTAAAAGGCAAACCAGGAGAGATTAGTGCGGTTACAGCCACAGTAGGAAATACTTCTGTAGAGGAGGGAGAACCATCTTGCTAGGTTATTGCAAGTGGGACTCCAGAAAACAGATCTTTTGAATTAGCTTTTAATAATATTGTAGGTAAGCGGGGATTGAGAGGCGACGTCGGTTATTATTTTACTCCTACCGTTGATGCAGCAGGAAACTTAAGCTGGGCTAATAATGGGGAGCTAACAAATCCTACTACAGTTAATATTAAAGGCCCGAAAGGTGAGGGCGGAACTATCACTATTACTGGAATTACAGTAGACAACGGTAGCAGTGAAACTGGTACTCCTAGCGCAGAAATTATTTCTGGGACGACTGAACCTCAGAATGCTAAATATAGTATTTCTTTCCACAACTTAGTTGGCAAACGAGGACCGTAGGGGACTAGAGGATATTATTTCTGGCCCACTGTATCGGTTAATGGTGATTTAAGTTGGAATAACAATAGTGGCGGTGAATTAGCTAACCCGACCACTGTGAACATCCGAGGCCCGCAAGGAGAAGTAGGCAATCCTTTAAATATTATTGCTACTGAGATTATTACTGTGGCGTAGGTTGCGGAAGACACTCTTGCGGCAGTGGGTGCGGAACTAACCGCACGAGGTCGAGATCCGCAAGCAGGAGAATTAATTGCCGTTACTTATGAAAAAGCTGAAAATGATGCTATTTCTTATTGGTATTTTAAAGTCGACGCGACTTGGCAAAGGGTTCAACTCTCTGGCGGTATGGGTGGTGCTATTGTAAATACCAAAGTAACAGATGCCACAGCTAGCTCTAAGGTTTATAGTGCAGAGTATGTTAATGCACTTGAGGAAAGACTAGCGGTATTAGAGAATGCCTTGACAATTGGAAAGATTGGAGGGAATTGAAGTAAATGGCATTATTTAAACAATTTCATGGCACAGAAACGGAATTGAATACTACAATTCCCATTCAAGAAGGTAGAAATTATTTCTTAACAGATAATGGTAAAATGTTCATTGATACTGCAAATGAACGAATCTGTTTAAATGCGGAGGAGGCTGACGTTGCTGGAGCACTAAAAAACGGTGACGAAGAGCTAACCGCCGCTAATATTTTAACAAAAGATGCAACAATTGGATTGGCAAATGGTGGTACTGGTGCGAGTGACTTAGCTGGAGCTAGAGCTGGATTGTAGATAGACCGTGCGGTGGCCAATGTTTTGACTCTTGCTGTGGGGAATTGGGTAGAGAATGAAGGAAAATATTAGCAAGTAGTTAATTTAACTGGCTTGAAATGTGGTTATGCTGGAAATGTACCGCCTGTAATTAGTCCTGCAGTGGGAACGCAGACCGCAGATTTTGCGTTATTAGATTCCGTTGAAGCCAATGTGGAAAATAAAACTCTAACTGTTATTGCACGGAAGCTACCGAGCGCAGATTTAAGTATTGTGGTGACTGACCATCAATAAAAATTTTTGGACAAAACAAGATAAGAGAAATAAGAGATTTTTTAAAGATATTAGAGGGTAAGATATTCTCTGATTGAATGTTTTGATTAGGGAAGGATGCGTCCTTCCCTAATTTTTTTATTTAAGAAAGGAGATTGCAAATGTCAGTTAAATGTATTTTAACAGGTTAGACTCCTAGTGTATTAGACGGGGTTACTGAGAATGTACAAACTCAAATTGATAATAAACAAGACAAAATAACTATCGCAGGTATCCTTCAAGGCGATGGTCAGGGTAATATTACTGCTGTGGAGTCCATTGGGGCAGAAGTTGTTACACTAAATAAATCTGATGTTGGATTAGGTAATGTAGATAATGTACAACAATATAGTGAAAGTAATCCTCCCCCATATCCTGTTACTAGTGTTAACAGTAAATCAGGGGTTGTAACATTGTCTGCAAGCGATGTTGGCGCTATTGCAGCAGTAGAAAATTTGACCGTGAGCGATAGTCTGTCTTACACAATGACAGATGGTACCATTAAGGCCGGTTTTCAAAAAATAGATAATGATACACATATGGTGTTGGTTGGCTACTCCAATGTCGAAGATAGATGTGTAGGGCTTTTTGTCCGACCGAATAGTGATTATGCTCAAATTTCAGTTGGGTTTTATAATCAAAGCAATGGAGACATGGATATTGCTAATCCAGCGGTTACATTCACAAACCTTGCCAATCCTCTCATAAATACCGATGCAGCAAACAAAGCCTACGTCGATACGTCTGTATAGACGAAGCAATCTAAAATTACAGCCTCTGGAATCCTTAAAGGTGATGGCACAGGTGCAGTCACTGCGGCAGAAGAAGCAGAAGTGGAATTGGTGGATATTACACCTGATAGCATAGGAGCTGCTAATAAAGAATATGTTGATTCTGTTGCAATTGGCACAACTCTCTCAGCCACCCTTTCTTCCGCATCTTGGACAGGAACTGCTGCACCCTATACATATACAATTAGTAATTCCGCAATTACAGCAACTTCAACGCAAGAATTATCTCCTGCAACAGATATTACTGCTGATCAACTTTCCGCGCTGCAAGCCGCAAATATTATTGATGGTGGTCAAGCTGCTGGAAGTATTACGTTAAAAGCTTTTGGTGAAAAACCTTCTGTTGATATTCCAGTTAGGATTATCGTAAAGGGGTGATGATTAGTGGCAACGCTAATTAAAGTTAATGGTAGCGGTCAAGGTGGTTATGAATTTCCGAATGGGATGAAGTGGGAGCAGAGTAATGTAACTGATAATAGCTATTTTTCCGTGAATCATGCCAATGGAATTTGGGTGGCTTGTTGTGCTGGTACTGGATTACAATACTCCATTGATGGTAAAACATGGACACAAAGTAATATAACATCTGGCAGATTTCGACGAGCTCGCTACGGCAATGAAATTTGGGTTGCTACTGGATATGGCGGCAATGGTTTATATTATTCTGTTGATGGCAAAAACTGGACGCAAAGCAATGTGGCAAGCGATAGTTTTAGCGATGTATATAATGCTGATGGGCTATGGGTTGCGGTTTGTGGCAATGGTATTTATTATTCCACAGATGGTAAGTCATGGGGTATTAGTAATATTGAAAATGATTGCTATGTAGTCCATAATTATAATGGAGTATGGGTTGTAACCTCAGGCGCGGATGACGGCCTTTATTACTCTACAAATGGAAAAACATGGACTATAAGCAATATAAATACTGGGGCATTTTATTCTATTTATGGCGCGAATGGTATGTGGGTCGCTGGAAAAGCAAATGGGGGATTATATTATTCAACTGATGGAAAGGTGTGGACTCAAAGTAATATTACGGATACTACATTTGGTGATGTATATAATTCTTCCGGACTTTGGGTTGCTTGTAGCAGGACTAAGGGACTATATTATTCCGGTGATGGAAAGAATTGGGCACAGAGTAATGTAACAAATATACGATGTGAAAAAGTTTTCTGTGACAACGGAATGTGGGTGGCTGGCATATCTGACAGTTCTCCTGGAGGATTTTACTACTCTTTTGATGGCAAAAATTGGGAGCTCTCTTCTAGTGCAAAAGGAAAAATAATAGGGTTTATCTATAGTGCTAACGGAATGTGGGTAGGCGTTACTTCGCTGTCAGGCATCTACTACTCTCCAACATGGGAACCAACAATACCTGCAGGAGAATATATGTTCTCGGCAGACGGTTTATTTGGTGCGGATACAAATACCATGTCAGAGAACATCTCATTTACATCAAATAACACAAACTACTCAAAAATAAGTGTAATAAAAAACTAAAGGAGGGTTAAATATATGGGAATTGCAAGAGCCCCCTCAATAGGTAGCGCATTTGATTTGAAGTATGATGACACCTCTGTAATTTCGGGAGACTCATTTACAAACGCTGCATACCGCATAACAAATATAACAAAAGATACTCATGTTTCACCGGCTTTTTATAATTGGTTTATGAGTAGTGCCAAGAGAACATTAAATAGTTATACATGGGATGAAATTAATGAAATTGCTTTGGCAGGCAATGGCCCCAATTATTTCAGCATTGGTGATACCAAAGAAGTAATACTAAATGGCGGCGTTGGTTGGGGTGTACAAGCTACTTTTAATAATACTAAGTATTGGGTTTACATTATTGGTTTTGACCACAATAAGGATAAAGAAGGGATAGGTATTGCTTTTCAAGGGTTTAAAACTGCACAGAGCGGTGGAGTAGATGTTGCGGTTGTTGCTACTAATTATGATGCAACTGGTAGCGGTGGTATGGTGATGAATATGTCCCGTAAGAGTAGTGGCGGTTGGAATGGCAGTCTGGCCTATGAGAAAATTATGCCACAATGGAAAAATTGTTTCCCAAGCGAACTACGCGATGTAATTAAACCCACTACATTATACACTGATAATACGGGCGGCGGTTCAACATCAGCGTCTGTTGTTACGGCTAATAGTAATGAGGTCTATTATTTAGCAGAATATGAGGTCTTTGGTGCAAAAACTTATGCAAACACCAACGAAGCAGCACAGCAACAGCAGTATGCTTATTATAAAGCTGGCAATAGCAAAATTAAGTATCGTAGCGATAGCGTCGGAACAGCCGTCCATTATTGGCTTCGTTCTCCGAACTCCGGTAATAGCAACAGCTTTTGCACTGTCAACACAGGTGGGCTGGCTCGCGGCGACTACGCGGACTATTCCTACGGCTCATCTCCTTGTTTCAAAGTAGGTAACCCCCCGTTAATGGGTGAATGGGTGTTTAATAGCAGCCCATCAACGATAACAAGTAGTCTTCAGGTTCCGATTGAGTTTTCATCTAACGACGTTTCATATGTTCAGATGAATCTTTCTTATGTGCGTAATCAAACATCGATTTCTTATATGAAAAGCTCTGGTTCTGAAGACGCAGCGTATGATATTCAATGGAACAACACAGCATATCGCACAATTAATATAACAACACCATTTTACCGTAATACAAATCCTACTTTCTATGATTGGTTTGTAGCTAATGCGGTAAAACAATAAATATAACTTGTATTTTTCATTACAGCCTGCGGCGAGGGTAAATTAAAACCTCCTTTACTCATCGCCTAAGCCCTCGCCGAAAACTCTTCCGAAAGGAGAAATAAATAATGCAATTTCTATCAAAGATGGAAAATTTTATAGAGATAAAGCAAGTGGGAAATTTATTGCGGTGCCATCCCCGAGCAATATATTAAACGATAATGACTGGGCCATTATCAGAAGAATCTCAGATACTGGCACCGGTGCTAATTACTGGGCAGTAGGAGACACCAAATCTATAACTATCAATGGTAAGATTGGAAACACAGATGTTAATCAAACAATTAATGCGTTTATTATTGGATTTGACCATAATGCTGAAAAAGAAGGCACTAATCGCATTCACTTCTTGATTGGTAAATCTGGTAATAATATGTGTGGCATGACAGACTCAAACTATGATACATCAGTTTCCGGCTCTGGTTGGTGTTCTATGCAGACAGTGGGCGACAGCTGGGGTTGGAATAACAATTATATGCGTAAAACATTACTCGGAAATACAAATACCCCGTTAACACCTGCAGAAAATACATTCTTAGCTGCGCTACCTGCTGATTTAAGGGCAGCAATGAAAAGTTGTACAAAGTATTCATTTGACAATGATGCTGGAGCGGTTACAGCTACAACAGACTATTTATTCTTGTTAGCTGAATTTGAGGTTTTTGGGGTTTTGACGCATGCATATGAAGAAAATAATAGCCAAGCACAATATGATTATTTTAAAGCAGGAAACTCCAAGGTCGCAGGTTCCTGGGAAAACCCTGCGACTGCTGTTAGTTGGTGGCTCCGGTCTATAGATATGGAACACAGTACGGGCGCTTATTGCGTCGTCTACACGAGCGGGGAAGCAGACTACTGCTTGGCTCATTCCTCTCTTGGGGTATTGCCGGGCTTTTGTGTCTAACCCCAACTTCGATGAAAAGGAGAACCTATGACAAATTTTATAACTCGTCGTCGCACACGTTTTTCTGCGTTGTGTGGTGATGTTAATATACCTTATGGGACAAATATTCCAGTAATAGAAAATTATCTTACTTACCATGACTTACCTCTTTGTTTGGCAACTAGTGAAAATAGCCACACCTATTTTTGCGGTAATGATGATGGCCAAGGTAAGTTACGCGGACAATTAATCGAAACAATAACTAAGGCATTACAAAAGCAAGATAGTAACCACCAAAATAGGTGGAACCGCATCTGGGCCGATAGTGTAGCAAATAAATATCGTAAGAAAGAATTTGATGATTATTTCTTATGGGGTCATGATTTTTATGAAGCAAATGTTGAAGATTTACAACATATTGCGGAACTCGTAAAGGAGTGAAATAATGGCAACAATAATTGATGGTTCTCTTACCCCAAGGGGTAAGAAGAAAAGTTTTCCGAATGGGATGAAGTGGGAGCAGAGTAGTATTACATCAGGCAGTTTCTACTCTGTATACAATGCAAATGGACTTTGGGTAGCAGCAGGGTATAGTGATAATGGCCTCTACTACTCAACTGATGGTAAGAACTGGACTCAGAGTACTATTACATTAGGAGATTTTCGTTCTGTATACAATGCCAACGGACTCTGGGTAGCAGTAGGTGTTTCCGGTCTCTACTACTCCACTGATGGTAAGACTTGGACTCAGAGTAATGTAACATCGGAAACTTTCTACACTGTCTATAATGCCAACGGTATCTGGGTAGCAGGAAGTGCTAATGGTCTTTACTATTCAACAGATGGTAAAACCTGGACTAAAAGTAATATTACATCAGACGAGTTCCGCTCTGTATACAATGCCAATGGTATCTGGGTAGCAGGAGAAAGCTTGTCAAAGGGTCCTTATTATTCAACCGATGGTAAATCATGGACACAAAGTAAGTCTTTTTATAATCAAGTTTATTCCGTTTATAATGCAAATGATATTTGGGTTATCAGTGCATATAATAGTGGTCTCTACTACTCAACTGACGGTAAGACTTGGACTCAGAGCAACATTACATCGGGTAGCTTTTATTCGGTCTACAATGCCAATGGAATTTGGGTTGCAGTGGGCAACAAGGGCCTCTACTACTCAACTGATGGTAAAGCATGGACACAAAGCAACATGAGTTCCAATAATTTCAAATGTGTATATAACACAAATGGTATCTGGGTAGCAGGAGGGAATTACAATACAACTGGTTTGATCTATTCTTTGGATGGCAAAACATGGGTGCAAAGTAATATTACATCTGGTGGTTTCTATTCTGTATATAGCGCCAACGGTATTTGGGTGAGTAGTAGTCAAAACAATAAAGGCCTCTACTACTCCCCTACTTGGGAAGTTTCTACTCCTCCTCGCACAGTAAGTGAGGAGTGGGTGCTGAGAGGTAGTGTTAATATGACTTCTCCTGTTGACCTGTCTAGACAATCTATTAATGTTGCGTTTCAGAGTGCTTTAAAAGATTACTCTAAAATTAGCTTTAATGTAAATGGATAAAGAAAGGAGAATAATGAATGCCAGTATTAGGTTATATTACATATGATGATACCAAAATTGATGATTCGGATTCATTTGGGGGCGTTATTACTGCGTTAAAACCATATTCGGTTTATCGCAACCTCAAGTTCTACTCTCCAACGACAGGAGACTTGAATACATGGTTACAAGGTAATGCAGTTAAAATGCCACTGAAAGCAACATGGATGTTTAATAGCACATTAACAAATAATAGTTCCACTAATCGTGGCGGAGTTTTTACTTTTACATCGAATGGCACAACGTATAATGGGATTACTTTAACAGGAACAGAAAGCTCATTAACGGTTAAATATAATGCAGCTACTGTTTATAGTAGCGGAGCATGGACCAACGAAGCTTACCGCATAATAAAGTTCACTGAACCAGTCAAATATGATGACAACGAAGAATTTGTGCGGTGGTTCGTTGATAACGCGGGGCCGCCACCCCTTGGTTAAGAAAGGGACGAATTGGGGTAATAATATATGCCAAAAGTATATTTATCTCCTGCATAGCATTATTCTAATCTTAATTAAAAATTAAAAGGAGGAAAATCTCATGGATGAAATCATTGCAATCGTAGGTAAAGTTTTAGCGGCGGCTGTTGTCGCTCTGTTAGCTTACCTAACACCAAAAATCAAGACTTGGCTAGATGCTAAGATCGGTTCAGAGGGAACCGCGAAAGTTCTGCTGCTAATTGAAAACTTCGTGACTGCGGCGGACCAACTCTACAAGACAGATGATCCAACCGGTGTTATTCGTAAGAAGTATGTTGAGGATCAACTCAAAGCACTTGGCTATGCTATCACCGATGAACTAAATAGCTTCATCGAAAGCGCAGTTAAGAAATGTAACAAAGAATACAATAAATAAGAAAAGCCCCTTACTCACAAGGTAAGGGGCTAATTTTTTTATGCGGGACCGATCGGGTAATCTAGTATTGTAGATCTCTTGGAAAAAATTTTTCCTTTTTAGGACAAAAGTATTTAATTGACATAGCTGATTTTTCATATAATATTGAGGGATGGAAAAATTCTTCCCAAATTTATTACGAAAGGAAATACCAAATATGTATCAAGGCTATGGACAGCAACCAGTCCGGGCACCACAAAATTATTTTTCAATGCAGCCACAACAAACTGCCTTGAAGGGTCGCCCCGTATCTTCTCTAGAGGAAGTGCGCGCGACAGGAATTGATTTTGATGGTAGCGTTTTCTATTTTCCGGACATCGCAAACAAGAGAATCTACACCAAACAGATAGGAATGGATGGTACTGCTATACTAAATATGTATGAGTAGAAACCATTACCGCAAGAAGCTCCCGCAGGTACCTATATAACAAGAGAAGAATTAGATAAGGCATTGCGAGAACTAAAAGAAGAAATGCGGCAACCCAGCCCAGAGATCTCTAAACCTGAAGAGACCGATCGTAAAGCTGAATCGCCGCAGTATAATTTCTAAGGAGGAAGAAAAATGAATCCAATGCAATTAATCGCAATGCTCCGTAATGGAGGTAATCCGCAACAACTTGTAATGTCATTATTACAAGGTGAAATGGGCAATACTCCAATGGGTCAAAATCTTCTTTCTCTTGCTCAGAAAGGTGACGCGCCGCAAATTGAGGAAATCGCGCGCAATATCTGTAAACAAAAAGGTGTGGACTTCGATAAAGAATTTAGTGCCTTTAAACAGTTGTTAGGCATTAGATAATATATTTATTTAAGGAGGACACAAAATGTTCAATTCTAATTCTGGTGGTTACAGCTTAGCAGATATTGCGGCTGCGACCGGTAACTCTGGCTCTAAGCAGGATGGCGTCTGGGGTGACGGCTCAGGTGCCTGGTGGATTATTATTTTATTCCTGTTTTGCTTCGCTGGTGGCTGGGGTAATGGCGGATGGGGCGGTAACCGCGATGGTGGTTCTGCTACTCCTGGCGTTAATTACAGTCTTGATCTAGCTGGTTTAACCTCTGGCTATCGTGACGCTATGGGTTCACGTGCAGAAATTGCTAATGGCTTCTATGACATTAATACCAATCTGCTGACTGGCTTCGCTAACACTCAGGCTGCTATGTGCGCCGGCAACAATGCTCTGCTCGCTGCGGATAATGCCAACACGAATGCTCTGCTGGCAGCGAATACCTCTACAACCAATACTCTAAACAATTCCCTGCAAAACCTCAGCACGCAACTCGCTTCCTGCTGTTGCGAAAACCGTTTTACGACCGCACAGAGTTTTGCGGACCTGAATTACAACCTTGCTTCTATTGCTTGTCAGAACCGTCAGGCGACTGCTGATGCTGCCCGTGACATTATTGACAACCAAAATGCTAATACTCGTAGCATTATGGACTTCATGGTTCAGAGCAAGATTGATCAGCTTACTTCTGAGAATACTTCTCTGCGTGGTCAGATTTCTCAGGCTGAGCAGAACGCTTATCTGATCAATGCACTTGGTGCTAAGGCTCCGCAGGCCGCTTATGTGGTCGCTAATCCCTACACCGGTACTGCTTATGCTGGCTATGGCTGCGGCGCCACTTCTGCGTGTGGGTGCGGTGTTTAATTAAGGAGGTAAGAAAATGGAAATTACTGCCAATGCTGTACAAACTGTAGCAGAAAATAGTAACGTATTATTTACAAATACTTCTGTAGCGGGAAGTGCCTGTATTGTATATCGTGAAGGTAGTGGGCTAGTAACCTTGCGAGGTTTGACTAATGGTCAATGTCGCGCAAGATTCCGTGTGACGTTCGGTGGGAATGTAGCGATTCCCACCGGCGGCACCGCAGGTCCTGTTTCAATAGCAATTGCCATTAATGGCGAACCTGTGCAAACTTCTACTATGATTGTTACTCCTGCTGCTGTAAATGAGTATTTTAATGTATATCGTTCAATGTTCTTGGATGTTCCTCGTGGTTGTTGTTCTCAAATTAGTGTAGAAAATTTAACCGAAGCGAATATCTTAGTCCAGAACGCAAATCTGACGATTGAGAGGGTAGCATAATGAAAGAATTTAAAATGATGCAAGATCAACTGATGTCGGTCGTCAAAGCACAAATGGGTGATTTATCATGTGTTGATACTAATGAATTAGGCGAAGCTATTGATATGATTAAAGACCTCTCACAAACAATGTATTACTGCGCTGCGGCTAAGGCTCTTGAAGAAGAACCTAGCGAGACTCGCTATTATGGCGGACCGCGTCGCCGCATGCCTTATCCAGATTATGATGAAGATACTTATTATCGTGATATGGATAGAGATAAAGGTCGTATGTATTACAAAGAGAGATACGATACTCGCGAGTATCCAATGATGCGTGACCGTAGAGAAGGTCGCAGTCCTGAACTGCGTAAACACTATATGGAATCTAAAGAGTTGCATCACGATACCGCGGTTTCTATGAAAGAATTAGAGAGTTATTTAAACGAACTAAGTAAAGACATTGTAGAGATGGTTGATGATGCTACCCCAGACGAAAAGGCGCTTCTACAGAAAAAATTACAAACTCTCGCATCTAAAGTGGTTTAATGTTTCATATTAATGGAGAAGAGTGGCGTGTCGTTTATGTCGCGCCTTCTCATCCTAAACTTATTCGATCAGATGGAAGCGTTAGTATTGGGGCTTGTGACGATGATACAAAAACCATCTATATCAGTTATGAAACACCTCGCCATAAATTAAAAAAAGTGCTGTGCCACGAAATAACTCATGCGGCAATGTTTAGCTATAATGTTGATTTATCAATCTAGCAAGAAGAGATTTTGGCGGATCTCATTGCAACTTATGGACAAGAAATAGTAGGTATTACTAATTGTCTAAATAATAGAATTAGGGGAACCTCTTAATTTGAGGTTCCCCTTTTTTTTTATTGCCCTAAATGTTTTGAATATTTTTCGTGAACTAAGTTGTATAATTCACTACCGTCTGAGTTTCCACCCATACCAGCATAAATTTCATATTCTTTTTTCAGAGCAAGCCACTCATCAATAGTGATCTCGTGGCTATCTTGTAAGACTTCTTTACATTTTGCTTTGAATTGCGGACCTTGAACGTCTAGAACGCCTCGACGGATACTTTCTACATCCTTACGGACATCTTTTATATCGTCTTTTAGGTCAACTAGCTCTACATAAACTCCATCAATATCATCTTTGGTGTCTGACCGTAGCTTATCAATAGACTCCTAAATAGTCTTATTACCTGCAGCAAGTAGTTTAGCTACCTTATCAAGAAGTTTATCATCGCGGTCTTCCATTTTGTGATCTAGGCTTTCCTTAAAGAGTTTGAAATGATGCTTCAATAGAAATCCTCCTCCGGTTACAACTATTCCAAAGAGGACTTCTACCCAATATTTCAGAATAAACTCTCCCATTGGTAGATACCTCGTTTCTTACAAAAAATAAGTTCATATCCCTACTATATTTGAAAAAACGAGTATATAGATTACATTATTTTGACCAATCTAAAGAAAAATTTTTTACTCCATGTTCACCAATACAAATTGCATCAGCTTCATCTTCTGTAGCCTAGATTCTATATTTTTCTAAGACATGGGCTTGCGCTGCAGGTTTATACTCACTACGAACTCGTCCCTTAACACCGCAAGTGCTTCTCCACGTCGCCGCAGGAACAATAGTATAAGGAATGTTTTCCTCAATGCAGGTTACCATCAATACACCTTGCACATGAGCAAGTTTCTTAAAAGTAGTAACACCGATGTTTCCTCTACCTAAGTCTTGAAGCTGAATGTCCTCAAAATAAACTTCTACATTAGGCTTCAATGGCTTCAACTTATCGAGTAACCACTGCCGCAATTTTACAATGCGGTGCTCGTAGTCTCCAGAAGGAGAAAAGACCCCATGTGCGATGAGGTCTTTATCCTAGAAAATTGCATAACCTGTAAGCTGAGTGCTCTAATCAAGAGCAACGATAAATTTACTGGCCACTTGATCCAAAGCCCCCTTCTCCACGATCCGTATCGCTCAAGTTATCAACAAGTGCAAGACTAGTCTCCAGAACAGGTAAGATGCAGAATTGCGCGATGCGATCGCCATATGTGACCATTTGGTCTTGATCACTGTCGTTATGTAAAGACACCTTCCAAGTACCACGATACCCAGCATCGATAACACCAACACAGTTTGAGTTACGAAGATGCTTTTTACTTGCTGTGCCGCTTCGCGGGAATATCGCCGCAAAATAACCCTCTGGAATTTCAGTTGCGAAGCCTAGGTCAACCATTACACTACCATGCGAGGGAACCCAGAAGAAGTCTCCTTTGCGGGCACCGGTCGGTGCATACAAATCAAAACAAGCATCTGTATTGTGTGCCTTAGTAGGCATCGTTGCAAATGGCTCAACCAGCTTAATCTTTACATCAATCACAGGTCTACCTCCACATGATGCGGCAGGTCATAGGTCGCCGCAATTGTGCTGTCGGGCTCTTTTACATCATTGAATACCAGCTTAGCTTTTACCACTTGATACTCTTCCTCAGTTTTCTTATTGTACTTAGTAATATAAGAGAAACTTTCTAACTCACAATACTTGAGGTTAGACAGTTCCTCCCGCAGCTCAAGTGCGTCTTCTACGGTAGGTACACGATAGGTATTAACAGCATTAATCAAATAGGTCATAATCTTCTCCTTTAGCACACTTCAATGCGGATGTTAAGGTTCGCCGCATTTGCATATTTCTTGTGTTCAAAATCTTTGAACTCTTGTTTTAATTCATCTTCTGTATATGGAATGGTATTTGCGTTTCCGTAAAAAACTACATCAAAGGTATCTTTTGCATAGCACAAATCAGTCAGCGCGTCTTTAAACTTATTCCAGTCATTTGATAGCTGATACATTCTAACCCCTGCATCTTCGGCTTCATATACAGAAATGCCAGTTAAACCAATCATTCCGGGTCTATAATCAACAATAATCATTTTGATTCAACCACTCCTCTATCATAGTCAAACAGTACAAGTGCGTGAGTATCTTCGGGATCATTATTTAGCGTTACCCAACATTCAAGTGCCATTTCATCACTTGTTTTTTCAATGGACTTAATCTCGCCAAGCTCTTGCAGAATTGCGAGGATATTGTCACGAGTAATATGTCTAAATTGCGGAGACTCTTGATGAAATAGAGTGAAATACCTCAACTCGTGATTGAGTAACATGTAATAATTCGCACGATGCCAATTCAAGAAATCCGCTATTGTCTGATCCGCAGCCGCAAGATCTTTCTCATCCAGTGGCGGCAGTTTGCCATAATTTATTTGATTTAATTCATAAATGGTCATCAGGTCATTTCTCCTTTATTTCATAAGGAAGAATTAATGAATTTAAGGAAATTTCCTTATAATGGTTATTACCTTCAAGCGATTTTAATTCTTCTGGATTTAAATGAGTATATACATAAATGCGGGTATGGGGTATTACACGAAGCACCTCATGTATCACTAAGTCAGTGAGAAACAAGTTATCCTCACTCAGCGGCTCACCATGATTAATAGTTAAGATAGGTGAGGATAACTTACCAAGTGCTGTGATTAGGTCATTTAAGTCAAATAGATTGAACTCCTTTGCAGCGAGGTCTCCCTCTACGGCAGTATGAAACTCAACTTGATTTGACAAGGCTGTTATCTGTGAGTATTTCATTAGTCACATTTACTCCAGCCGCAAGATTTGCATTGAATACAACCATTTTCATGAGAAATCTCAGCACCGCACTCAGGACAAACAACAATGTTTTTAACAGGTTCTTTTTCTTGCTTCGGTTTTGCGGTTCGTGTAATTTGATTACTTGTATATACGCCTAATTCGCATTTTACCTCTTGCTCCATTTCTACCAATGCATTACCAACTGCCATAGGACAACAAGAGCCAGGAGATGTATCCTGTGAAATAGCTCTGCGGGTAGCATAACTTGGGCAAACGCCTGTGCTATCGAGTTGGTCTTTAATATCTTTAACACTTACACCTGCGCGGGCGGCTATTGACACCATGCGGCTGAGTCCCGTCATGAAGTTTGCGCATCCGCCCGTTGAGCCTTTACTTAGGAATACCTCCATCAGATTACCAGAATTGGGGTCAAACCAAGCCTGGACATGAAGACTGCCACAACCAGATTGTAGTTTACGTTTTCTGCCAATAAGTTGGTCTGAGCACTTGATAATTTCGCCCCGTGCCAGAGGAACCTCTTTTTCAGCTGGCTTGTCAGAATCTTTAACTAGAATACCCTCTCTAGCGCAGCCCGCACGATAAACGGTTACACCTTTGAGGTTATTTTCCCAGGCATACATATACAAATCTTCAACATCCTCAATAGTTGCGGAGTTGGGTAGATTAATTGTAGAGGAGATACTAGCATCAATATGCTCTTGCCAGATAGCCTGCATCTGAATGCGCTCCCGCACAGGAATATCCTCAGAGAACACAAAATAATCAGGTAAGTCTTCTCGTTTGGTGCAGTTGTGTTTAATCATATAGTCAGCAACAACTTGCGGATGCATAGCATAAATTTCGTCTTTATTAGATAAGGACTTTGTTGTGCGGGTATATGAATAGGCGAAGATTGGCTCAAGGCCACCGCTTACACCAAGCATAGTAGAGATACTTCCTGTCGGTGCGATAGTGAGTAGTTGACTATTGCGGAGACCCGTCCGCCGCACCCTCTCAAGTAGCTTTGTACTTTGGATACCTTGGATACAATGGTTATAGAAGAAAGGTGTTTGAACAAGCAAATCATTCTTACACTTGTTATACTTACCCTTGCGAATAGCCAGGAGAGAACTTTCATTAATTGCGGCTCTAGCCATTGCATATCCAATTTCATCGCACAGATAGATAGCTTCTTCTGAACCGTATCGGATTCCTAGCTTAATAAGGAGATCGGCTAGACCCATGATTCCTAACCCCGTCTGTCGCCAATCGCGCACGCTATCTCTTTGTTCCTTCAAAGGATGGAGGGGTAAGCCTTCATCAAGTACATCATTTAATGCGCGAGTTGCAATTCCAACTGCACTGATGAATTCCTTCCAATCAAATTTCGATTGGTCTGGATCGGTAGAATCTACAAACTCGGCCAAGTTCATTGCCCCTAGAAGGCAGCTCCCCCCCGCGGGTAATGGCTCTTCAGCACAGGGGTTGGTCCCGGCAAACTGGAATTCCGGATTATTAGACAGCATATTATATTTTTCAATATTATCCCAGAATAACATACCAGGTTCCGCATAATTCCAGTTATTCTCACATAAAGCATGATACAACTCTTTTGCGGGCATGGTACGAGTAATTGTTTCGCCAGTCTCTTTGCGAGTGAAGGACATTTCCCAGTCTTCGTTGTTCGCGACGGCCTGCATAAAATCATCAGGGACTCGAACTGAAATATTTGCACCAGTAACCTTGGTTAAATCATTTTTGATACTAATGAACTCTGGAAGATCGGGATGTCTAGCATCGATCGAAATCATCAAGGCTCCGCGACGGCCATGCTGGCCTATCTGATGGGTCACCTGGCTAAACGTGTCCATGAAACTAACTGCGCCGCTCGTTGACTTTGCTTGGTTGCGGACACGCGCACCTGCCGGCGCAAGTTTACTAATATCAATTCCACATCCGCCGCCATAGGAATAGGTTCGCGCAAGATTAGAACAGGTTTGATAGATAGACTCTAGATTATCTTCGGGAGGTGAGACTACATAGCAATTTGAGTATGTTACCCGCTCTTCATCCTGGAGATTACGATTGGAGAGAATGCGGCCACCGAACAAGAACTTGCGCTCTGCAATGAGTCGCCGCACTTCCGCATCTCCGCCACTTACTCTATCAAGCCACTGATCAAATGTCTCTCCTGCACGTTGATACTTCTTTGACCAAATAGCTTCACCAATTGGATTATTCTTTCCAACAAAATCTTGTATAGTCAATTATTTTTCCTCCTAAATGTTGTATATTATATTTAAAAAATTACTCAAGAGGATTAAACAATTTTGTCCAAGGTTTTCTCAAGAGTATCAAGAGCACGCCATATTAGGTGGTCGCCATTTTCAATGCGAGTAAAATGCTCTAACTTCCCAATAGTATGCTGCTCGAATAAATAAAAATCATCCTCATCAGCGTCGTAGCGGCGAAGCACTTCCCGCACGTCAGGTTCTTTTTCTCTTGTTAATTGTCTAATCAGTCTTTCTTTATCAGTTGCGGTGATATAGATAACATATAAATCAATATCAGGTCTATTCATTAAGGAGACAATTCCCGCTGGATTAAATACGCCAATGTTAGCTTTTTCTGTTGACAAAGAATCAAGCGCTGTTCCATACATCCAGTTATTGAATTTTGTGTATTCTAGCATTCTACCATCATGTACCATATCCGCAAAGGTATACTTATCTACAAAATGGTAACTTAGCCCATCAATTTCTCCTTGACGAGGATCGCGTGTAGTATAGCTTACAATTTCATGTAAATCATACTTTCCTACGTTACCCGTTAAAACCTCATCGAGTAGAGAGTCCTTTCCTGCACCGGCCTTACCGACCAGCGCAATCACCTTATACTTCATCATCTTCCTCAGCTTCTCCTTTTATTCTTTCTCCTTGCAGTTCTAAGTCTCCGTTGGGTAAGACTTGAGTGATGCGATAGAGTTGGTGTCCAGGTGATGCCGCGTAATTACGAGACACAAACATATCTTCTCTGCGAAAACCCTTCACCATTATCATACTACCGCGATTAAACCAACTATTCTCAAGGAATTTCTTTTTCCCCGTAGTTGGATCAATAGTAGAAATGCGGCGATCAAACATGGAGAAATATTCTTTTGTAAATTTTACTGTAACTACACCTTGTGTCGTGAGCAGGTATACAGTAGACTTTGCCTTGTCCTTCGCGATGCAAGTACCGCAAATCTTATCCAAACGATAGATGGGGATAGAAGCGTTACCTCTTTGGTATATCCTTTCAACAACAGGAACTTCTGGTAAGTCTTTATAATTACTAATGCCATACTTGCAGGTATTGGCATCAATCAACTCATGTGGGTGATAATAGAAGCATAATGCATCCATCTCCCAAGACGAGAGATTGCCTTTACCATATTTTTCCCATTCTTCCATAAAGATTGTATCATTGAGAGCGTTGAGAATACCTTCTTTGTCACTTGCTATCCAATCGCGAAAAATATCCATTTTCTTTTGATATATCTTATCCCACATTTTAGCATCTATGAATGTGCGGCGAGACTCTGTGTTAATAATCAAGAGGTCAGACAGGTCATGAGCATTAAGGAACTCAATTACTATATCATTAGCTAAATACATACTTGGGTCAGGAAGATATTTACATTCAGCTTTGAGGTAACGAGTAAACTCATAGAACTTGCGGGCCTCGATGCGTTCTGCAGTATCTTCGGGCAACAAACCATAGCGAATTAAACCAGGAAGATTTTGTAGAGTAATACGTTTTTTCTTATCACATTTTAACCATACATATTCAACCATAGCTTGATAGCGAGGCTCTAAAGAGTCAAATGCGCCACCTTTAATTAGAGAGATCATCTGCTGCGCCTTGGGATGCACTCGCGCATAGAAATCATACATTGAAACATAAGGACGGTTAGCTATGATTTGTTTAATAAAATCATCAGAGATGTTTGCGGCGCCCTTTAGACCATATAGGATGCGATTATTTGCAGCATCAGGCTTAAAACCAAAACCAGATTTATTAATATCAAGGAGAGAAACCTCAACGCCAGAGTCTTTAAACTTACCTATTGCTTTAGCTATCTTTGAATAGTCTGCCGATTCATCTTCGCTACCAGCATCTGTAATAAGACAAGCACAATTCCAATAAATAATTGGGAATCTAAATGCTAAGTTCATTTCTTGTAGACCTACAAGTGAATAAGCTAGAGTATGACTCAAGTTGAAACCATAACCTCGACTAGTTGAGACTAATGTATTCCAAACGTAGTTACAAAGAGCGGGACTTAAACCTTTTTGTTCTGTTGTTTCAAAATACTCTTTGGTTAGAGCATCAAATTCTGCGGGATTCTTTTTCGCGATAGATTTACGAAGACGGTCTGCAAAGTTTAGATCGAAGCCACCGCACTCAGGAATTTGAACTAAGCTCATAAATAACTCTTGAGATTCACAAATTCCATAAGAACCTTCAAGATAAGGTTTCAATATTTTTTGGTCTTGCTCAGTTAGTCCAGCATCAGACATTTCTTTGTACCAATATCTAATATCGTCTTTAAATCTGGCATATTTTTGAAGTGGTTGTTCTGCATCTTTATCTTGCGCCATAAGACGAATAACAGAATTTAAGTGGGCTAAGTCTTCTACGCTTTGTGGATGTGTCAATGCAATACCTTGTATTCCACTTGATTTTTCCATTTGGAATAGAGATTGAATTTCATGGTTATTTACCATATCCCACATTTGTTTATTAGTTCTGTCTAGATTATAAACGCCAATTACAGACTCATATGTTTCTTTAAGAGTAGGTTTCTGCTCAATTAAACCATCTTCTATTAATAAATCAAGACAAGTATGAATTTTATCTGCGGCGTTCACTGATAACGCGTCATATTTGATAAGTGAGACAGCTTCGCAATCATGGAGCTCGTATGCTGTGACAATCGTACCGTCCGGCGCACGCATTAAAGAAGTAGACTCAACGAAAGGCTCATCTACAAAAATAACTCCACCTGCATGAATACCCGTACGACAAATTAAATTTTCAATTTTATGTGCGGTTTTCCATAGCTCTGGTCTTGCATTCATTTCATTAACAAATGGACGAATTGGCTCAAAGCCATTTTCTTTATCTCCATAATAACATTGGTCTAAAGTACGAATAATACCACGATCAGCTGGGACGAGAGAAGCTACATATTGTGCTTCATCAACATCAATACCAAGACCACGAGCGGCAGTTAGTATGGCACTTTTAGATTTTTCAACTGCAAACGTAATAACATTAGATACTCTATCTTCGCCATATACTTCGCGGAATTTTGATAAGACTTGTGCACGTCGTCCACCCTCAATATCAAAGTCTACGTCTAATGGAGATACTCGGTTAGGATTCAAAAATCTCCAGCTATATGTCTTAACAGTTTCCCATAATGGATTTATTTGCGTGATTTGTAATAAATATAATAAAATAAATCCAACACCAGAACCGCGTCCAGGTAAAACTATTGAACCAGCATCCCAACAACAATCAATAATCTTTTGAAGATTTAGAAGGTATGCACTCCAATGCGCCTTATTAACATTTGATGATTCCCATATCTTATCAAGACAATCATTAACAGCATCATAAGTTTCTTTTGTCTGTAAATGTTCATCCTTTTCTATTGCTTCAATAATAGCCTTAACAAGTTCTCTATCACCTATATAGTTAGAGGTAATAAAATTCATCAATTGTGGAATACGGCTAACCCATTCCGCGGGATTAGTTTGAGGATAAAACTCTTTCCATGCTAAATGTGGAATTTTCAGGGGTCGCTCTAGCTCATAGTCATTGCTGCACATATCAATTATTTTTTGAATATTTAAATATGCTTCTTGAAGTGAAAAATCAAAATGGGCTTCAAGTTCTTCTGTATCCATCATATAGGTGGTAGCATAAAAACTATCAACTTCACGTTCGCCATTTTGCGAATTTAGATATGCTTTATGAATTTCTCTATCTTCTGCGGATACATAATGGCTATCAGTTGTAACTATCCAAGGAATCTTTAATTCAAATGCAAACTGTAATAAAATTTGATTAACTTTATACTGTTCACTTGTTTTGTTCATTGGCGGTTGTAATTCAATATAGAAATTACCTTCTCCAAATAGTTGAACCATTTGTTTGCACCAATTACGAACACGGGCAGCCAGTTCTTCGTTCCAAGATTTAGCTAATTCTAAGCATTGATAATCTAACCAGCCGCCTAAACAAGCTGTACTAGCAATAAGGTGACCCTTATTATTATCCACTACTTCAATGAGGTCACTATAATAAGTAGGCACTCGCCGCATACCCCTTGCTACATAGCTGCGGAGCCACGCACGAGTAGACAATTCTCTCAATTGTTTATGCCCTTCTTCATCCTTCGCTAAGAGAATGAAGTGCCAATATCTATCTCCTGTTGTAAAATTATCTGGGTTTAAACCATCACGACACAGATATATCTCATTACCAAGAATAAGTTTAAAATCAGGATGGTCTTTTTTAACTTTACGATAATATTTTAATGCTTTTAAGTGGCCAGATAGACAATCATGGTCGGTTATGGCGACAGCGTTGTGTCCAAGAGAGATAGCAGAGTCAATTAAGTCAGTTTCTTTGATGATACAATCACGGAGTCTTGTATTGCTATAATGAGTGTGATTGTGTAAGCTGCCAGGAAAAACCATTTAATCCCTCCTTATTGATTTAATACCAATGTTAATTTGTCCTCTGGCCGAGTACAAGCTGTATAAAGCCAACGCCTATGTTCTATTGGATCAAATGGGAAATCTTCTTCTTGGACTAATACTTTTCCCCATTGACTTCCTTGCGCCTTATGTCCAGTAATACTGCTCCCATAATTAAATTCAAGTGGTAAATCCCAGATATTTCGTTTATCTTTACTGGCTAAATATTCTTGACGCGGAGTTAAAAATTTCTTACCTTCATCAAGAGAGAGTTTGTCTACAATAATATTTTCATAAATATCATGGTCGTCTGTCTCTAGACAAATATTATAAGTAGGAACTGTAATTGGTTTTTCACCAAAACCAAGGAGATATTCCTTTTCATCTTCTTCAATGTCTGTAATCCAGCCAATGGAACCATTTACCAAGGGATTTTCTTGAATTAGAGAACAAGTGTTCCATGCATTGCGGAGGCAGATAACTTTATCACCTACTTGCGGTAATGGGCCAAATCCATTTATTTCTCTAACTATGCGATTAATATTCATGCGGGTGCGGTTAGTAGAACAAATTATCTGATCTGCCCATTCATACATCCCATCAAACAAGTCTTGTTTAAGAACAACGTTTGCGTCATGTCCCATATGAGGTGTAATAAACTTACCTTCGCGAATGTCCATACTAAGACAAATAATATCACTTTCTTGCGCTTGTCGCATCACCTCATCTAGAAATACGTGTGGTTTCTCTAGAAGGTGGTTATCATCTTTAGCATGAATAGGCGGAATTTGGAATGGATCTCCGAGTGCTAGAATATGGGCTGGGTGTTTAATTAAAAGATTCCACATACTAGCTGGAAGCATTGAAACTTCATCAACCACAATAAGAGCAGGGTTTCCTTCCAAATGCGGCCTCTCTCTATATACAAAATGCCCATCTGCCATACGCTTACTATAATATAGTAATTTATGTGCAGTCATAGCATTTGGATTACCTTTTTTCCTCAATACTTCACTCGCTTTCCCAGTATAGGCGACATATCGAACTGCGTCGGGAGAAATCTCAAGCGCGTCTATGATAAACTTAACTAGAGTAGATTTCCCCACCCCAGCATAGCCAGAGATCACACTAAACTTTTCTCCCCGCTTATAACGGTTTACAACTTCATGTAGGCCCGCAAGCTGCTTAGGAGTTAATTCCACTTCGGCCCCTCCCCCATGAATTTTCTTTTACCTGGTCTGCCCATTTATCAAATTCCTTTTCTGTCATCCAACTTAAATCAGTCCCTACAGGAATACATATTGCTTTTGGATATATCGTTTTAAGTTGATTGAACATTTCTCTAACTTCATCAACAGGCCAAATATTTGGGTCAAACTTAAAAACCAGTACACTAGATTCATATAACTGAGGATTAAATTCTACTGTTAATTGCTTTAAGGTATTAAATTCCATACTCTATATTCCTCCTATTCTATAAATATTATATCATAATTTTGAAAAAAAGTCAATTTTTAAAGTAGGTTTTACCTAAAAAATTACCTAAACCCTATTTTGTTTTGCGCCTGTCGCCGCAAACGTTCCAGCCAGCATAAAGAAAAAAAGCCAAGTAGACAACAATATCTACTTGGCTTACATTTAATTCTCCACAAAATACTCATATGCGGTGACCGCATTGTCCTGTCGTTTAGCATAACTCCCTTCTTCGTTGCGCTCATAGCACTTCGAAAAAGCTAGGGCGGCTTGCCGCACATCTGTCATCTCAAGAAAATCACTATAATCAAAATTTTTCTTATACTGATTGCCAAAAGTATTAAATTCTTGTTCCATTGTTTTATTTAGATAGGCCAATTGACCCTGTAAGTCCTCTTTATACACTTCGCTGCAATATTTTAACTTCCATTGACAAATACCATAAAATTTAGCGCTTCCAAGTGTATAATTAAGAGATAATGTGTTTCCTCCCACTTCCGTCATCATATTACCTATAATTGCGGCGGAAACTACTTCACTATACCCCTCATCAATAAGGTACTTCCAAACAATAGTTGCAACAGGGTATTCCCGCATCATTGGAGACCACTTAGCCTCCTCTTGTTTAGCCGCATATTCCTCATAGTCAGCTTGCGCAGATGCTAACTCCTGACGGGCAAGGGCACGAATATCATGGGTATATTCATATCCTAATTTCTTAGCACCTTCGTCCATTTGTTTCGCGGCAATGATTCGTTCTTGCGCGTCAGACACTTTAAAATTGATTTGTTCAATTTCTGCGTCTGAATAAATTGTTACGCCTTCAAGATCATCTGCATATATAGAGTTTGCTTGCGAAACCGCAAAACTAAATCCCATAGACAAGGCTAAAATAATTGTCACTATTGTCGTAATTAAGCGTTTCTTCATAAAATCGCTTCCTTTCTTGAGTTTTTTAGGCTCAAGTCCGTTGTGCGATTGAGAATCAAAAATAATAATCTTGGCGGTTTATAATATCATAATTCTCAATAAAAATTTGGGGCTTGGTAGAACCTCGATACGTATTAGAATTACAAGTACCGAGAATATCTACTGTCACACAACCAGATTCCGAGTAAAATTTATCAAACTCTTCCTCACTTGACTTGAATTTGATGCAGTCAACACCATTATTAAGAGCAATCTTTAATGTGGGTCTAGTATCACGCGCCATAAGAGTGAGCTTTTCTTTAGGAACTCGCAAACCTTTAATAACAATCTTGGCTTCTGGAATTCCCTGTCCCCATAGTGACTTCATTGCGGCGACATCAAGAATGTCCTTACCATTAAAATCGTCTGCGGTGAATACAAAATCTACATCATATGATGGTGTAAAATCAAAATCCACAAGTTGCTCATTTGACCAATCAATAAACTTTTTCAAATTTTCATCAGTAAAGCTAACACCAAAAGCATTGGGGTGGCCCGCCGCAAATTCTGTTAGCTCTGAATCAAGACAGAATTGACGAAAATCTCTTAACTTTGATTTATCATATCCTCTTGCTGAGCCAGACCAATGAATTCCGGCTTCATCAACAATCTTATTTAGCAACATAACTGGACGTTGATATTTTGCCATAAAACGATTAGCAATTAATCCTGTTAAACCTTTATCAATAGGAAAATCTCCTGCTTGAATAATAAGTAACTTGTTATCTAACAATTCACAGTCTTGAATAAATTCGTCTAACTGCTCCATGGCTGCATCTTGTAATCGTGTTTGTCTACTTTTTACATTAGTACAAGTTCGCACTGATTGCTCAACGAGCTGTTCTGTTTGACCCTTACAGCCTCGTTTGGTTGAGGGCACTAGGTTGTAAGCTTTCCATTCTAGCATAGAGTCAAATAATAAGAACTTTTCATCAAGTGTGCCAACTCGTGTTACAGCATTAACTAAAGGTGCAATATAAAATGCTTCACCTATTGATGTTACCTCGTCACCTAATGAATAGGATTGACGAAATACCATTGTTTTAAGGAATGGATTGCGGATTTCATTACACCCTCTGTTCACAAGGTATCTTGTTTCATAGTCACGCAAATCCATAACATCTGCGGTGAGTGCCAAGCTAACAAGGTCGATATAGTCATCTGCCCACTGATTGTCTAGCATCGCATCTAAACATTGGCAAAACTTATATACCATCGCGGCGCCGCATAACGACTTAGTAGGATAATCGCACATCTGATTATTGATAATTACCGCGTTTTTTGATAATTCGTCTACTTGGTGATGGTCAATAACTAAAACATCAATTCCCTATTCTCGTAAGATACGATGAGCCTCTAGATCATTAGACCCTGCATCGGGTACTATAACCAGTCCTACTTCAACGGGCATCTGTTCAAGGAAGATACCGTGTTGTTTTCCGTTATGGTGGGTATAAATAATTTTATTCTCCACAATGCTGGGTACTAAACGATGAAGATAATTCAGCAGAATAGCACTCGCGCAATATCCGTCGCAATCGGCATCCACAATGCACCAAATAGGTTTCTCGTCTGCGAGATGGCGCAAAAGCATTTTTGCGCCCTATTCGATATTATCAATTAATGTAAAAGGTAGATTGTCTGCATCAGTAGTGTTTAAATAGTGAGAGATATTTTCTCGCAAAAATCCCCTGTTCACTAGCACCTATTCGGTTGCAGTTAAGTTCGGGTTTCGTTCTGCGATTAATTTATAATCCATGCTCACTGTCCTTTCTAAACATTACCTATATATTTTGAAAAAACTGCTATATAAATTATCTGATTTTGTCCTCATTTTGGAACAATTCTATTCTTGAGGAGATACTCAAACTTATCCTTGCTTTCGTCAATAGGAGAAGAATGCAGACTAGTAATACACTCTTTATCAAATATAGCAGTTATTTTTATCTCATTGTTGTATTTCTTATAAATACTTTTTAGCTTTTTCTTTAGTCTTTGAAATTCATCGTCACCAATCTCCACAAAGTCACGATCAAACGCAATTACTAATTCGCGCACTCCCAGCCGCACTAACATTTGCACTTGTTGTGCTGATAGATTACTTCCGCAGCAAGCTACTGAAATATCATTTGCGGCGCCATAAAATGAACTGTGTTTCATACAACTCTTTTCTGACTCATAAACAACTGCGACTTTGGCTTGAGCGATGTTCTCTTTACTGTTGTTTAAGTTGTATAAATTCATACTCAAGGGATGTGAATATTGCGTTCCATTTACAACAAGTGGTCGATATTTGCCAAACCGATCGGCCATATCCGCACCTAAAAATCTACCACGAATACCCACAAGGCGATTATCTGCATCAAAGTGTGGAATTGTAATTTGTTCAGTTGCAGGATAATAACCTATAAGATTGCGGCGAGCCACTTTTGTAGAAATACCTTCGTCCTCCCAAGACACAATGCGAGGATAAGCAAATTTAGTCAAAATAATAGGATTGTATTCTGGTAACTGGATAGCCTGGCCGCAAGATTGCGGCAACGAGAAACTATGTCTATCAAATAAGCCCCAGTCAGGTAGTTCCTCTATTTCCTCACTTGGAGCCTCTCCTTCAATACCAAAATATTGTGCTACATAATGCATTGCATCATATAGCTCCCATTCTTTGTGCCATTGTAATTTAGCTACTTTAATAACTAATTCAAATATATCAAAGCTGCCGCAACTAGTATAACAATGACATAGCTTTGTGCTATCATAATAATAAAGTTTGTGACTGCCTTCGTTTGGGAGATTATGACAAATTGTATCAGAAATAATAACGTCATCACCACTATAAGAAGGATTGCCGCCTAAAACATCTAATAGATCATACACTTGTTCAATTTCAAGTGAATTTTTAAGTTCATCCTTGTTATAGTAGTAAGCCATTTATTATCCCTCCACGATAATTTGAGTTACTTTTTGTTTTAAGCCATATGTTTGATTAACATATAGACATACAAACTTATTTGGCTCCATGCGTTTTTCACTTTCACCACGTCGAGTCTTGAGGATGCGGTCATAACAGACCCGGGACATTTTGTAGGTTGCAACCTTATCATTCTTGTTCTTCATATTATTCTCCTTTTAAAACGCAGATGGTTCATCGTCCACCATAATTTTTATATCTTCTATTGGCTTTAATTCATGTCTATAGTTTGTACAAAACATAGGTTTAATACGACAGGTTCCCAAATCAGCATCGCACCACAGATAAACTCCTTTATAAGAACCACGACGGTTTTTATAAATAGAAAGTTTAATATTTGGAACCTTAAATCTTGGAGAAGAAGCTATAATGGGTTCGATTTTAACTAGATCGTCTTTTGTAGGCTCTAGTAAAATCATACCTACATCTAGCGCGTCTCCGATTGATTTAGCTCCTCTCAACAGATTCTGATCTGGCACTTCGGCATCTCTAAAATCTCCGTTTAACTGAGTAGCCGAAAGAATAAAAATACCATATTGATTACATAGATCCTTCAACCGTACAGAAAACATAAACAAGATATTATCTTCACGAAGTCTCACTCCGCCACTGCGACGAGTAATTTCTTCAAGAATTTTCATACTTGTTTTTAGATAATCCAGACAAACATATTTAACGTCATGTTCGCGAATATATCTTTTTATAGTATTTTCAATATCTGCAATAGAAAAGTCAGGAATACATTCAACCCACAAAGGGATCTCTTGCATTTTCTTTGCGGCCTTGACTACGCGTTCTCGTTCTCCTTCATCATATTTACCATTTAGAATATGGGCTTCATTGACATCAGATAAAAATGCAATTGCCATAGTTTGCATTTCGGTAATATCCTGCTCTGTTGCAATAAATAATGTGGGTTCTTTTTTACCATTCTTGATCCACATTCCAAAGTCTGGCTCATAGATCTCATCACTAGCAAAATTACACGCATCGGCTACCATAGAGCGCGTATTATGAGTTACAATATAATCATTCATCAAGAACAAATGATCTAGGCTATCAACCGTAAAACAGGTCATATCTGTTTGATAATTAAGTTTTTCAATTGAAACAATAGACAAATGATCTTTATACTCACTTCGCTTACCATTATTAGCATATTCTGTAGCAATATTAACCTTACGTTTTAATCTAAACAACTTAGGTTTTAACTCTTTTGCACATTGAATATGCACATTATAGCACTCACCTGTTGTATATTTATCCTCTCGCTGGTCTGTTTGCCAAGTTGTAATAAACCCAAGACTTCTGCATAAAGTGATAACATCATCGCGTAATTTAGAACTAATAGTAGTGAAATTAACTCTACCCTTAATTGATGTTATGCTGCCATCAGTGTCCATTAACCCTTGTAGCAGAGCATATCGCTGTTCAATAGAGCCATGTAAATAATCCTCTGGAATGAATTTATCTTCTGACTTACAGTTCCATAAATCAGGGTAGTCTTTCAAAATTTCTTCCACCCAGAGAGGATGATCTGGATTAGACTGAGACTTAAATACATAGCTATAATTTTTATCTGTATAGCTATATGCGAATATGTTCTGTCCAAGTAATTGGGCAATTTTATCAGGAAGTTCTGTGTTTTCACTAGAAAATGTTAGAGACTTATTCGTGTCATCATATCGGAAACTACCGTCTCCAATTAATGCACCCATTACATAAGGATCTACTGAATATCTTAATTCATATCCCTCAACAGGTTGATTTATTTTTATTGCAAAACGGAAACCTTTCCCGTCACTTCCCCGCAAACCATTCTTTAGTTTTTCCGTTCGCTTTAAAATATCTTTTAAGGATTCCACTCGATAAGCAAAACCTCTGTGACTATAATACCTATACTCCCATAGATGATCTTCACAACATAGAGCTTCTCTGCCGTCAATGAATGTAACTTTCCAGACATCTTTTTTCTGCGGCTGAGGATAAATTTGCAAAACCTTTACGGGCTTACCATTCTGACCAAATAAATAGTCTCCTGGCCGAATATCTCCAACTCTTCTATCTCCAACAGGAGTAGGAATAATCGTATCATTAGGAATTGCTTTTCCAGTTCCTGTACTCGCTGACCTAAGGTAATATTTCTTAAGTCTAGCTCCCCGAGTGACAGTGTTAATTAAAGGCCCATACAGTGGAATACCTACCTCTGGGCATTTCTCAAATTGGGAAATTAATTCAAGTGCGCCATCACCTATTTGATACCCGTCGCCGCATTCTTCATCAGCGTATTCTGACTTAATTCTATCAATGCGTTCGTCTATTAAATTGACAATGTCCTTTACGCTAGTATTATCTAACCATTCTTCCTGCTCTTGTTTCTTTTTAGTATCAAGAACATTAGTAGGGTCATATAAAAAACTAACATCTACACCATAATTATCATATGCCCGCAGCAAGGTCATTTTCTTGAGCCGCGTATAATAATAATTGAATGTATCTCTTGTTGCAAACTCTGATGCTTTGGTAATATATTCAACGCCTTTGTTTTGCTGAAAAACTCCATAAAACTTAGGACGAGTAGACAAGTAATCAACAATAGTCTCAAGATTTACGCTACCACCAAGAATAACGATATTATACATAGCGCCGAATACAATCTTATGAAATTCCTCTGTGAAATCCTCTTCTCTGATGACATATTTATCCTGTTCTTCAAGGATTTTAGGGTCATTAAAAACAGACCCTATGACTTGCATTACAGCAACCGTATCAACATAATTACTGTTTATGCTTCATCGCTCCCTTCCTCAAGGAATGTAAATAATCTCCTGTTTCTCTTCATTGGCTTGCGGCTAGGGGAAGGTATATGAATTTCAACCACTGGAATTTCTATTGTATTCATAGTATACATCTCGTTAATTCTTTCTAAATTTTCTTGTTGTGCTAGCCAGATATGGTAATAATACTCTGCTGCTTCAGGATAGATATAAGGGATTATACCCACGCCTCCATTGGCTTTTGTTTTATCACCATGTTTTATTTCATAGAAATATCGCAAACTTTTCAACATACCTGTATAGGTAAATTGATTTTCAGCCGCGTATTTTTGAATTTGCCTATTTACTTTATCTGGCAGCTTATCATAACCAAATAACTGTTTAATGTATTCCTCAAGCGCAGTTAAATCTTCATTAGGTGGGTTTTCAGCATCATAACATTCTTTATGTGCGTAGCGTCTTTTACCAGGAACAGCTACGCAACTTACTTTATCACGATCAAACTGCTTGCCGCAATAGTAGCATTTAACCCAGTGTGCGATAGCAATTCCTCCTTTACTTTAATGAGGGGAGAATTTCTCCTCCCCTCGCTGTCTCACTTGTTCAGGTCGCGCATTTCAAGAATAATTAGGTTAAGCATTTCAACCTGATCTGGGGTCGCTTCACTAGCCTTCTTACCCTTGCCAAGATACCGTTCAACGATACTGGTAATCTTAACACCATTGCTAGAACTCTTTGTCATTAACTCGCCAGCCAGAGTCTGGAACTCAGCCATTAGAGCATCATAATCCAAAGTCTCTGCTTTAGGAACTGGGGTAATACGCTCATTAGTAATGAACTTATTATCATGTTCAGCAGCCTCCTTGTTAATGGCTCTACCAACAGCTTCGGTCAATGCCTTGTAATTCATAGGAATCTCTTCATCAAGGTACTTGAACCGACTACCGCACTCAATAGAGCCATCAGAACAACGAAGTGTCAGAACACTCATCTGACCAACTTCCTTTTGATGAGCATAACCATAGACGTCTGCCATGCCTGCAATAACTGTACGAGTAGAATTGTTCAGTGCAGGACGAATAATCTTACTCTTACCATCTTCGCTCACAATTTCCTTATCGTGGCCAAGGAAAACTACAGCGTAACCAAGCTGAGAGAGGGTACGGAACACATCATTAAACTCATCCTTAAACCAGGTATAGCCCTTGCCATATCCTGCATCTGCCAGATCTTCAATTCCATGCTGACTACAAATATATTTCTTGCAGTAATCGCTCGCAATATCTACAGTATCCACTACCACAGACTTAAACATTTCCTTTACCTCTGGCTTTTTTAGCTCTCGACAGACTTGCCGCATTTCACTCCAAGAGGTAATATCCTGTGCAATGACACCTGGCAGAGCATGGTATCCAGGTTCTAGAGCAAGGAGCAGTGCACCTGGCATTTGTGTTGCCAGTGTAGTTTTACCGGTCTTCGGCTGGCCATACAGATATGTAATGTAGCCTGTAAGATCGGTACTCACGACATTCGGTTTTAGTGCGGTTAAATTAATTGCCATACTCCTTTATCTCCTTTTCTCAGAAATTATAAGTGCCCTTTGCGGTGACGATTCCACCGGTGGCAGGCTTGGTGGCAGCCGCAGTAATAGCATTGCCCTTAGAAGCACGATACTCCATAGTACGCTGCTTCTCCGCAGCCAGATAAACCTCACGCTCAGCAATGGCCGCAGCAAATTCAGAACCCAGAATAGAATCCTCAGTATCCCACTCATACAGATCAGGCTTAGCACCCTTTACAACATAATCCTTATAAGAAGAACGGGTCTCCTTCACCAGAGCTTCACCAAACGCAGACTCCTCGGTAGTCACCTTCACGATAGTCTGAGAAATAATTTCGCCCCAGAACTGAGTAAAGATAGGATTAGAGTTAGAAGCATCCAGGCTTAAGAAATAATTCATAGCGGCAGGATCAGTAGCAGAAAACTCCATAGGCAGCAGTGCATTACGGAAATTAAATACAGCACCCTTAATAATCACCTTTGCGGGGATGTCCTTTTCGGCGTCAGCTTCCTGCTCCCGCACGTTGGTAATAACAATATCAACCTTAAAAGTAGCACGCTTGCTTTCGTCTTCGGGCAACTCAGTCTCAACATGAATAAAACCACCAGTTAGACGCTTAGTAGAAACAAGAGCATCATTATTGCGCTGGTCAAACCAATCGTTCAGTTCAATGGCAGTATTACAACGAACAATTGTCGCATTCTCCTTGCCATCATTCATAACACTCTTAAACTTACCGTCGATAATGTTTTTCAGCACGTTATAGGTGTTATTGGGACCACCACTCTTAGTAGTAGCAGTAACATAGCTGTAATAAATGGGAACAACATTCAAGCCCGCATTATCAGTCACAATATTCAGAGTGCCCTGAATAAACTCGGTGCCAGGATTTTTAGAAGTAGGGCCAGTAACCTTCTCCTTCAAATCATGACTATAAATATAACCTGTAACAAACGCTTCATTAGTCATATTCTTCTTCATTGAAAAATTTCTCCTTTATACATTTTCTAATAAAATTATACCATATTTTTAAGCAAAAGTCAAGTCAGGTAGCTGCGAACAAGCTTGCGGAGAGACTCCATAAACCCAGGCGTTTTAGCGACAGGCTCAATCGCCGCAATTACTTCTTTCTCTTGCTTCTCTTGCACGGGATCTTTCTTACGAGGCATGCGACCACAAGTAAACTTTTCAGTACAATAACCATATACTTCACATTTAGGTTTGAAATAATTTTCAACCAAATAAGCCCATTCCTCTGAATATTCAGATAGAGCTTGCATCAAGTCTTTCATAAGCAGACGAAATTCCCAATAAGTACGAGAACAAAGTCTCTCACGTGACATATCAACAAGTTGCCGCAAATTCGTGCGGAATACCATTTTAGACTCCATTCCTAGAGGTAAAATTAATCCACAATCTTCTTTAGGAATGTCCCATGCTTTAAGGTCTTTATAAGCCTCAGAGATTTGATACATAATTTGGTCATATCTATCTTTAGCTTGAGGATCCTTGAGTACAGATGGCGGAGTTGTATAACTAAAATTATCATAGTTGATATATCGAGTTGAGGCCTGCAATCGAGTAGGAGAGCCTCCGATATGTGTATAAAGCTGTCTCATGGTTCGTGCGCTATATCCATCAATAATCATATAGACTTGCGGAAACTCCATAGCACGACCATGCCCAGAATTAATGCAGTCAAGCCCTCTCTTATAATTTTTATTTGCGTCAGAAGTATCTGAACCCCAACAGGTTCCAGCATACTTGCCTACCGTTTGAATAGGATAAATTGTTGTATCAGATTGAATAGTGATTTTCTGCATACGCGCTTAGCTGCCTCCTGCCGTCTTGTTCATGCCAAATTTCACGGTTTGATAGAAGTCGATATAATATTTTTCTCGCTCATTTAACTGCGGCCGTGGGACTTCCTCAAGAATTTCAAATGTAAAGTTCTCTGGCCCTTCCTTTGACATTGCAGAATAGAGTAAATTAGTTTTATTTCCGTTTACCAACGCAGCTTTGATGTGATCGCGCCATCTTGTTCTGCAGTCCACCGACTGACCAATGTAGATCTTACCGGTCGTAATACTAGTAATTTTATAAATAGCGCAAACCTTTTCTTGACCTTTAGAAAACAAGTGAGACATTAGTATGTCATAAGCTGGTTTGTAGTAAACTTCCCAGATAATCTTATCAATGGCTTCTTTGCGGTGGAAGGTCTGCTGTATGGTACGAAGACTCTTTATATCGTCTTTATCATTATCCGTGAGTAACATACGATAGAAGTCTAATTCATTTTGAATTTTCTCTTTGCGAAGCTGTTCTTCGATATACGCAACTTGTTTAGCTTTAAGATCTTCAAGCTAGGTTTCCGCTCGCCGCACATCTTCGCAAACAGATAGATAACTATTCATTTCATCGTCTATTAGGCTTCTATACTCTTGTTCAATCTCTTGTGAATAACCTTCATACGCTTGATCAAGAGCGCGTTTAGCCTCCATCTTTGCATATTCAGTTTGTATTTGTGTATGTCTTTGTAATTCATCTAATCGTTGTTTCTGTGCATCAATACTTGAAATTAGACTAGATTGATCAATACGCAATTGTGCATTTTCTTTATCCAGATTTTCATTCTCTTGCTAAACTGCAAGATTAACTTTAATCCGTTCTTGTGCTTCTTCTTGTGCGGCTTTGTACTTAACTGCAAGAAATACACAAATACCAATTAAGCACCCGCACAAAATAAGTAGAGCTGTCATAGATGCAAGAATCCCGTGGAAGATTCAGTTATCCTCCACGGGAATTTTTTACTCTAGATTACTCAGCATCAGGGTCTAAATCCAGACCTGCATCAGTCAGGTGTAAAGTCTTCACCTTCGCGTGTGTACCATCGTCCAGCTGGATCTCGACTTCCTCACGATAGCCATACTCCTTACGCTGCAGAGCCGCAGTAAAAATACCATTAACCTGCTTCACATCCAGGCCCAGCTCATTAGCGACGTCAGCAGCGGTAACATCCTTCTTACCGTGAACGCTCTTTAGATACTCCAGAACTGCCTTAGTATTGGGTTTCATAGCCATAATTTAATTTCCTCCAAAAAAATTTAATATATAATAATCGCCTTCACAGCGTTATTAACTATGTGTACAGATATACTCGTCAATTTCAAACATTCCCTTAAAGCCATAGGTTTTAACAATTTTAGTGATAAGAGTTTCCGTATCAAGACGAGCCTGATCTGCTTCTTCTTTGGTGCCAGTGTCAATGATTTTTTCTAGCTTGATAAGCTGTTCAGCTAGCTTAATCATCTCTTTTTTAGCCATGTCTGCTTTCCTTTCTCAAGTATATAAATATTATATCATTTATTTTTGAAAAAGTCAAGAAAAGATCTCATTCAATTTACATTCTGCGGCGTTTTTATCATCTCGCCATGCCTTAACAATAGGATGTCGCAGTGTCTTCTCCTTGCGGTCGATGCTCATACACTGTAGTGCAACAACCTGTCCAATATAGTCATCAAGATGCGCTCGCATTTCATCAGTCAAACCAGAAGATACTGTACCAATTTCCTTGAGATTGCCATCATCATCATAAGCACCAATTCCAATTGCTGTTTTCCAACCATAAAAATAGGGCTTAGTAACAGGAAACATAGGTGTTTTAATAGTAGTATAACCATCATCATTTAAATATCTACCATGATAAGGATTACCACCTAAATCAATCCAATATTCCCAAGTATTTAATTCCTTACCTGTATATTCTTTAGTTGCTTCAATTGCGCGAGTGCACACTAGATCAACAGTATCCATTTGTTTACATTTAATTGTTGCCCATGCAGGACGCTTACCGCATTGCCAAACACTATCTTTTTTTCTTAAAACGAATCCTTCTTCGCCTGCGGCCAACGCTTCAGCAAGTTTTTCATAAATATTTTCATAAATAGGTTGAGCTAATTCTAAAAATTTATATTGATTTAAATTAAATTTTTCCCAGATTTGTTGTAGTACCTTATATCGTTCTATGGCAGGCATTTCCCGATGATCTTTACCATCATAATATAATAGATCATGACAGTATGCGTGAATAGGATTATTTTTTTGACGTTCAATAGCTTTGCTAGGTAGACATCCCATAATGGAGGTAGTATCTTTACTAGTCTTACCAGGATAATATATTTCTAAAACCAAAACAGTATTAGCTGGTAATATAGATAATGCTTTTTGGATATGTGGAACATTACTAATTTTTTCTGTTAACAATCCCGTTTTAGCGCTTATCGTTCTACCAAATAAATATTCATAATGATTTGTTTTAATAAACTGATAGCAAGCGCCGTCCTTTTTCAGAGAAGCAAAATAATCTCCAGCATCACAAATTTCTTTCAATTTATCCTTTTTATTTGCTGGAAGGCTCCACATTAACATTGGCTCCCACATTAAATGACCAGCTTCTGGATATAATTGTTCTATATTTTCAAATTTAAATTTTTCGTATGGCATAATATTCTCCTGCATTGTTTTTAGTTAAGACGTATGAAGATGTATCTAATAAAAGATCTTCAAGAATGATGGGTTTATGAAACCAAGGAATGCGTATTAAGGGAATATTGTTATCCCAACAATATTGGTTTTTTATATCATCCCGTCTTTTAATTTCTTCTAAGTCACAACTCCATCCGCCTGAGGTATACCGAAAATGTTGTTCTCCATCAAATTCTATTACGTACTTAGTTTTATTACTGCTATCAGTTACAAAAAAATCAAATCTAAAATTACTATTATTAATTTTTATACTAAATTCTTTTATAAACTCTATATTATTATTTAATAATATTTGATTTATTGCATACTCTCCATGAGACGCTTTTAGGCATCCGCACGACATAGAATTACCAGAAGTTAAATTACCGCCTCGAACTATAGTCGTATTTCCACAATCACATTGACACTTATAAAAATGAACATATCCAGCTTTGCCAGTCCGTTCAACCCGACCAGTATCTTCTAATACTACCAATTTACCAAAACGCCTACCTGTTAAATCTATTTTATGCGAATGGCCTAATGCTCTACGTGTATCAGTACTTAAACATCCACAAGATTTAGTAGAACCGTTCTCGAGATTATTCCCACTAGTAATGGTAACATTTCCACAGTCGCACTAGCACTTCCACATTACCTAATTAAATTGATTATTTGGAAAACTTCTTTCCAATACCACTAATCTGCCATAACGCAAACCAGTTCTATCTTTTAATGGAGGCAATATAAATCATCCTTTCAAACATATATCTTCTCCCTATTTTTATTATAACATTTATTTAAATAAATGTCAAATATGCGGTAAGGGGTCAATTAAGACCCCAATACCACATAAACGATTTTACCAATCGGTTTGATAATTTGCACACCAGTGTTTACTCTAGAATGAACAGGAATTTGTCTAGCAGACTCACTCTTAACAGTGCTTGGCATTACAAATAAAATGCGACTATCCTCTTTGGTAATAAATACCGCGCCTGCAAAATCATTCTTAGGAGTAATACTTACACCTTTTCCACCTCTACCTTGCGGCGGCAGCTCACTTACAGGGACGCGTTTACCTTGGCCTGTTTCCGCTATTACAACCAATCCAATGGTATCTTTGGGGATTAACAAAACCTGTGCAACAGAGTCATCTTCCACAACATTCATACCCTTTACGCCCAATGTATTCTTACCTTGAGTTGGAATATCCCCACCACGCAAATGAATACTCATGCCCTTTTTAGTGATTATCTCAACATCCTCGCCATGGTACTCTATTACTGCTGCGACCAAGTCGCCTTCCCGCAATTTAGTAGCAATAATACCACCCTTGCGAGTAGAAGTAAACTCCTCCATTTTTGCACACTTAATTTGCCCACGAGAAGTTACAAATAGTAATGTTCCATCACCGAGCTGAGAATGTAAGAAGTATGCGACTGGCATATCATTACCCATCTCAAGTAATGCCGCAATACCAATTCCCTTAGAAGCGGTTGTACCTTCGGGGATATCCTTAGTCTGAATTTTATACATCTTACCTGCCGCAGTAAAAACGCTTAACCAATCACCAGTATTTGTCTCTTGATTCATCAAGAAATACTCATTGGTCTTAGGTTTGGCTGCTTTCGCCATACGTTTAATAGTATGAGCAGTTGTGATCACGATCCCGCAAGGTTCAGGTATAAATTCTGGCTTACTCTTGCTTTCCTTGGGAATTTCAATCTGCATCAGTTGAGTGCGGCGAGGAAAACCAAACTTTTTAGTAAAAGCATCCAGACGAGTTAAAAATAACTCTTTCTGATTAGCTTCACTGTTTAGAATACGATTAAATTCTGTAATGTCACTTTGTAGTCCCTGTTCAGTCTTATTGAGCTCTACCGCCTCAAGTTTGGCTAGCCGACCTAGTTTCATGTCTACTATTGCTTTTGCTTGAACCTCTGTAAATTCATACTTGGTCACTAGTTTGCCAATAGCATCTTTTGAACTATCGCTCTGCTTAATAAGAGCAATAATATTATCAATAGAAACAAGTGCTTTAATTAGACCTTGTGTAACCTCTAGTTTTTTGGTAGCTTTATCTAAATCAAACTGATATTCTTTTTGGATGCAGTTTAGATTATGTTGAACATAAATATCAATATAATCTTTTAAAGTTAGCATTTTTGGTGTTTTACCAACCAATGCGAATTGATTGGCATTAAAGTTCTTTTGTAAGTCTGTTTTTGCATATAGCATTTTCAAAACTTGCTCTGGATTTTCAGTGCAGCTAATTTCAACCAAAAGACGCTTCTTATCACTTTTGTTAAGAATATCATCAATACCAGTCAATGTTCCTTCCTTAATGAGCTTTTTAATATCATCAATAAAAGGTTCAACATATACCTGATAAGGAAGCTCTGTAATTAAAATACTACTTCCTTTAATTTCTACCTTACCGCGAAGAATAACTTTGCCTTTGCCTGTTTCATGGATAATATGCAAATCATCTTTGTTAATAATTATTCCTTTCGTTGGAAAATCAATTAGACCCTCTGAAACATCAAGAGTACCTGAGTGAATGTAACCTTTGATTGCGGTAGTTAGTTCGCCAAGGTTCATGGGAAGCCACACTTGCGCGACAGTAACACCAATACCTTGACTACCATTAACGGCCAAACGCGGAAAAATAGCAGGAAGAACCTCTGGCCACTCTTCATCCTCAGAGAAATTCTTAATCATCGGAACGGGATTTTTCTTCATTTCTGAGAGAAATCCCTGTTCACTTGCGGAAGCTAGTCTTGCCTCAGTATAACGATCAGCAGCTGGCGCAGCGCCAATAACTTGATTACCGTTAGAACCATGGAAATCAACCTCTGGAATGTTATTAATCCAAGGCATAGACATTCTAGCAAAAGTATCGTAAATGGCAGTTGTACCATGTGGCCACCAGGTAGCAGCAACGCCTCCATCTACCTTTGCGCTCTTTACATGAGGCTTGTTTGAAGTGTATCCCTTAACGTACATTTCCCATAAGCAAGCTCTTTGACCAGGCTTTAATCCATCTCTCGCATCAGGGAAGGCCCGTTGTCCATTTGCTTCTGCCGCAAAGTCTATAAAATTTTTACTTAATTCTTCACGAATATCAATCATTAATACTCAGCCTCCTCACTGTGCTCTAGAATATACGCTCTTCGAGGTGGAACCGCAGTTCCCATAAAAACATCAAACAATTTACTTGTTTCATTATAATCAGAAACCATAATTTGTTGAACATTTCTTGTCTCTGGCTCCAAGAGACATTGACCTAGTTCCTCCGGATCTTGTTCGCCTAGACCTTTATTTCTAGAGATTAGATAAGATTCTCCACTGTGCTGAGTTTTATATTCCTCAAGCTCGATCCCATCTCGCAGATAGATATATTGATTTTTCTTTGTGGTGATACGGAACAAAGGAGGAATAGCTACATAGATATGACCTTTTGTTAGTAATTCAGGACAAATAGACCAAAAGAATGTCAACAACAAATTACGGATTGCCTGTCCGTCGGGGTCTGCATCTGCCGCAAGAATGATCTTTCCATACCGCAATTTAGAAGCATCATAAACCAACTTATGTGACTTATTATCCATATCAAGACCAATTGCTTTAATGATATTAATTACTTCTTGATTAGAGAATACTTTATCAGAAGTATTCTTGTAAAGATTAATTAGTTTTCCTCGAATAGGGAATACTGCTTGATACTCACTATCACGAGCACCGATTAGTCCAGCCGCAGCGCTATCCCCCTCAACAATCAAAAGTTCGCAAGTATTGCGCTTAGTGCTCCACGCGTCCACCAGTTTTGTTGGGAGATTTAGCAATTTATCTTTCTTGCCTTTAGGTTCTCTTACTGCATCACGAGCCTTCTTTGCAGCCGCACGCGCCTTCCGTGCATTAAGGGCTTTATCAACAATTGTTTTTAGATCCTTTTTGTTTGTGAAGAAGAGCTCTTTCATAGCGGCAGAAGTCAGCTTTTGGACATAAGTTCTACCCTCAGATGAACTTAGTTCTTCTTTATTCTGCCCCTTAAACACTGGATCAATCATTTTGAAATTCAGAATAAGAACCATACCTTCTTCATAGTCGCTACCAGTAAGGTTGGTTTCTTTTTCTTTTAACAGTTTATTTTCACGAGCAAATGTATTTAACCCAGCTGTCCATGCAGTTTTAAATCCTGTTAAATGGGTGCCCTTTTCTTGAGGAATATTATTCGTATAGAGCTTAACTGTTGAAGAATAGGAGCTATTATAAGCAATAGCAACTTCGAGTTTAAATTTATCTTCTTCTTGTTCAAAATACATGGGAGATGTGATTAAATTCTTATCCTTGTTTAGATAAGTCATAAAATCAAATAGTCCATGTTCTGAATAAAACTCTCTAGCTCTGCCGTCTTCCGTGACAAGAATGAACTTTAGTCCTTTACATAGAAAACTAAATTCTTGTATCATATCACGGATAGTTGTAACATCAAAAACAACAGTTTCAAGAACCGTTGGGTCTGGATAGAATTCTACTGAAGTACCCGTAATACTAGAGTCAATCTTCTCTTCACTGTGAGAGATAAACTGACCTTTAGAAAATTCAACTGTCTCCTTTAGTCCTTCTCGACTAGTTGTAACAATCATTTTTTTGGACAAGGCATTAACTGCTTTACCACCCGTTCCATGTTCTCCACCACTTGTGTTATAGCCGGTCTGGCCAGTAGCATTATCGAACTTGCCTCCAGTATTAGCGATTCCAAAACAAGCTTGTAGTGTACTACATCCAGACGAATGTTTCCCGTGAGGAATACCTCTGCCATCATCTGTAATCCGAATACCGTTATTTTTTAGTAGCTCTACTGTAATAGTAGAACCTGCACCGTTAAGGTATTCATCAATGCTATTGGAAAGAATTTCCTTTACACAATGGAGTAATCCTTTGGCATCCTTTGAACCAATATACATACCTGGATATTTGCGGATATGCTCAAAGTAATCTAAGGATTTAATATCTGCTGCTTTATAATTGTTCAAAATCTATCTTTTCTCCTTTCGTAGTCTCTGCCTTGCAGGCGCCCGTTGCGAGGGCATCGGCCCACTCATTATACGTATTACCATTGTGTCCCCGTACATACCGCAGTTGAACAGGTAGTTTTCCATCATCTGTTATGATAACATATTTTTTCAATAAAGTCAAATTCTCAGGCGTTTGTTTATTTGATTTTTTCCAACCGCGGTTATACCAAGACCAAATCCAATTGGAGAAAGTATTTACCGCATATTGAGAGTCACTAAAAATGACAACATCACCCGCCGCAATTTCTTCACGATAGGTAACAATAGCCCACATAATGGCCATCATTTCCATGCGGTTGTTGGTTGTCTGCTGGTGCGTTTCCGCATAAGTATTCACAACTTCACCATTGTCTACTACAACAACGCCAAAGCCACCTTCCGCGTTGGTAGTCCCATTACCTCGGCAAGAACCATCGCAATAAATCTCCATTCTTCCTCCTAACTTGACAAATCTAAATTTTTTTGATATAATATAGTTATAAGAAATATATAAGATAATTTTACCGATCTTTAATTACATTACTTCTATATTTATTTTATATTAATATTATAACATATAAAAATAAAAAAGTCAAGAGAAAAAGAAAAAGTCGGTTACTTACGTAACCGACTAAAAAGAAATCAACCAACTGGTTCATCGTCAGTGGAATCAAATTGCGCGAGGGTAGTCTCATAAACGATCCCGCCCTCAGTGTTTTCTTTTTTTGCTTTGTTGTAGTAAAACGCTTGGCTTACTCCGTAAGCAGTCCACGGGAAGGCAACCATCGCCGCAAGCCAAGGTAATTCAGAATAACTACCACGAAAAACGCAAACAAATGCTAGTGTTAGTAGAGCAAGAGTCTAGATCCAAATTAACATGGACTCCTACACCAGCAAGCGCTTAGAGAACTCTTTTTTCTTCTTCTCTTGTTTCATATATAGTTCACTCCACTCTCTCTGTATGTTGAAGCATGATCCAACCGGCGTTTGATTTTAATTTTCCAAAGCCATTTTCTTCGGCAACAATAGTAAATGCTCCTCCACCGCGAATAACCATGGCAACAGGATACTGTGTGCCAGGGCCTGTCCGCACATTTAGAGCAATCGCAGTCAGTCGCACAACATAAGGCTCAAACTCTGGTTCCTTTTGTTTAACTTCATACTTAGGTCTACCAAAGCCTTTAAAGCTAGAAGAATTAATCGGATAATGCTTCTTAGTAACAGCACCGCCATTAGAAACAACGCCTGCCTCAGAAGAAGTATTTCCTTCTATTGTTGTCACTTCTGTATTAGTAACTTCTGTCACAATACCAGTATGAGCATATTGATATTTAGAAGTCTTGAAGAATACTTGATCGCCAACTTGCGGCGAGGTGTACCAGCGGCCAGCTTTTTGATAATACTCTGCCGCATCGCCGCAGCATGCCGCATTAGAATTTTTGGCGGGTTGACATAGCATATCAAGACCCTTGTCAACGCCATATGTATTAATGAAACCATCTGTGACCCAAGTGGCGCACCAAGGTTGACCCTGAACTTGTGCAGAAAACACGCCAAGAGCATCAACCTCTTGAGAATACTTGGTATAATTATCATCGCCCGCATTCTTGGCCTTGTCGTCCAAGTCAGTTAAACTATCTTTCTCAGTATAGTTGCGTTCATTCTCGGCCCAATTAATAATAGGTTGGACTGAGAAATCTTTATGCTGAACTTGCCGCAAACGATTAGCAATAGCTTTTTGTTCTTGTTGAACAATAGGAAGAACCTTGTCAACCGCGGCGAGAGTGTTAGGCCCAGCTTCGCCATCTACTGCAAGAGAATTATCCTTTTGGAATTTGCGGACAGCGGTTACTGTTGCGTCACCGTAGTCCCCATCTGCACCATAGGAGCCAAGATAATAACCAATTTGAAGGAGCTTCTTTTGTAGAGATTTTACTTCTGCGCCTGTGCTACCCTTGCGGAGGATAGTAGTTGTCGTAGAAGGAATAGCGGGTTTATTATCATTAGATGGAGCTACGTAAGGAATACCAAAATATTCACATAAACCCTTTGCCACAGATTCTGCAATTTCATTCATATGGGTATGAAACCATGTAGCATCTTCAAGATTATCATGGAATACGTGCTCCTCATAAAATGCTACTGCATTAGTATTCTTTAACTCATATAAGTCAGTGCGGTTATTTAGCACTACACTATAGGGGTAGATTTGTTTGCGATATTTAACCATGATTTCCGCGAGTTTCTTACCTTTTACTGAACCAGTAAAATAAATAGGACGATAGCCCTTTACAGTGCCATCTGCACCATTGGTATGAGAGATATAATGAACATCAGCTGGCCAGGCGTTGGATTCAGCAACATTTTGTTTCATAATTTTATCGCCATCTTCATTATTCATAGGCGTGCGGCGATAGCCACGTTTAGTTTCAATTCCACATCTGTTTAAAACAGGTTCAAGAATATCAATATATTCATTGTTTTCCAATGACTCGTAACATTGTTTGCCATCTGGACGAGGATAGCAACACTCGTTCTACCGGTGCATTGCCGGAGACAGATATACTTTTGGCATTTATTTCAAATCCTTTCTTAAAAAATAGAATGAGGAGGGCAGCCGTAGCCGCTCTCCTCGATACTGTATTAAAATCGTTCTGCAACTTCTGCGATACGGCTACGATAAACGTGCTTCAATTCAACTTCACCATAAAAATCTTGACCGCGAAAAACTTGTGAGAGTCGCCTCATACCGCTATTAATTCCTGCATAGCGCAAATCATCGACCTGTGCTTTAGAATCACCATCAATAAGACAGATACAATCTTCACCAACACGTTGAATAGCAAGTTTCATCAATGCTCGATCTAGATTCTGGGCTTCAGAAATATAGATTCCAGCTTTCATCCCATTGGTGTCTAGTCCCCTAATGTCACTTAAAGGTAAAAGTTCTAACTTGCCATCATCAATAAGACGTTCTACACCTTCTCTTCCGCCTAGTTTGCTAGACAAGAGGTTTCCAATTTGCGAGTCAAGTAGCTTCTCTAATCTAGTGCCTGGATAGAATCCTAGCTTAGCCGATCCCATAGTCGCAACTGTATTACAGAATACGATAATTTTATCAATGCGATGCTTTTCTAGCTGACTCATCAAGAAAGCTAGACAAGAGAGCGTTTTTCCAGAACCCGCTGGCCCTCGGACTAGAGTGAGTTGATTATTATTTAGACTATCGAAGAGCATCTTCTGGTATAGATCTCCCTTATAGGGAACAACTTTACCAAACCAAGTGGAGTTAAAATCTTTATAGTTAAGGAATTGCGGCGAGCCATCGCGCCACACCCGCAAATCTACAAGTTCTTCGTTGTGATAGAGCGTAAGATATTGTCCCTCAAGCAGACCAAATATATTATCTTCTTGATGTTCATAGAAAAAAGCTAACTGTTCTTCTGTACATTCTATTTCAAGGTAGCCGGTATAGCTATCTTCTTCTTCTGCAATAGGTTCTACTGAAATAATATCAATAAAATGTCTTGCGATACAGCGCAAACTTAAATCCGCAGTTACAAATTCTATATCTTCATCCTTTGCGAGATAAATTGCGTCTGAGAGAATTTTAGTATCATTATTAATTTCAAATCCCCTAGCCGCAATAAATGCTTCATTTTCCACTTGATGAACTACTGGAATATAATCATACTCATTTTCATCAAACAAGTGAAGAAGGTGTCTAGCCATTGCTTTAACGTCGTTGTCTTTATTAAACGACGTTTTAATTGTTTCTAATTCCTTGAAGGTAATACTGGAAACCGCAAACGGCTCTCCTCCAAAAACTTTCTCGCCTAGATTAAGAAGTGCGCAAGTATCATAGAATTTAATCTTCAACTTCGTATTCCTCCTCATTGTCATCGTCATCATCAGGTATGGTAAAACCCATGACACCTTTCGGCCCCACGGGTTCTTCATCCTCTTCGGTCATAGCTTGAATAGCGAGATTGGATTTAGCTATACCCTTATTGATTTTACTTATCATCAACTCGGTCAGAGCTGCAATGATACTCTGTAAACTTTCAATTAGAGGAATACCAATAGATGCAATGAGGAACCCGACGAGTACATATATCAAATCTATATAAATCTCTCCTTTCGGATTCTTCTCATTTACTTTGAAAAATTAACTATGAAGATTAAACATTTTTGTCCTCATTTTCAGTTTTACGCTGTGCGCGGACGCTTTCAAGACACTTTTCATGGTTCTTGAGATATTCCTTTAGCTGGGTGCGGAGACTAGCGCGCTGAACCTTATAGCGATCAACTAGATCACGTGCCTTAAAGACGCGAATAATAAATGCGCTAGTGGGGTCGACAGGAGTACCATCTTCCTGAGAGTTATAAATAACATCTTTGTAGGCAGACCAAAGCACCTGTGCAGCAGCTTCTGCCCGTTTAATTTCATCATTATAAATTCCAATCATAGCACGATAGTGGGCAATAGTGGCGCCAACCTTTTCAGAGAAGAACTCTGTATCTTCACTATGGCAAAAGGCCATTCCATAATAGTTGCGACCATTATAGGTCAGTTTGACGGTAACGTCATTATCAAAAATCTCAACGGTAGGTTCAAGGTGCATAATAGCAGAATGAAGGCTCATAATTTTTCTCCTTTAATTTAAAATTTCATTCAGTATGCGGTGGTTCATATTCTCAATGATAATATCAAGAGAAACAGGAAATCCATTGTGTGCGTCTACCTCACAATGATAAATACACCCCTTTTCCAAGTCTGCGAAGGGGTCAGTAACATGAGAGTGGCCGCACAGGCTAATAGTGCGTGCCCGTAGAGGTTTATCGTCGTCAAGGTTTGCAGTTAAGGTTGGATAATGGCTAAGATAAAAATGATATTTGCGGTAATGGATCATTTCTGCATAAGAGATAGAAACAACCTGCGGCAGAGTTTCATACATTTTGCGGCGAGTTTCCGTGTCGTGATTGCCAAGGATAATATGGATTTTACCATTGAGCTGACTTAGTATTTTGAAATTATCAATAAGCGAATCGGCTCCACCAAGACACAGATCACCAAGAATGTAAACTTCATCCTCGTCTGTTACTGTATTGTTGAATTTGGTAATAAGGTCTTTATTCATTTCCTCAACCGAAGAATATCCTCGTGCGGCATAGATAAATTCTTTGTCATGGTTCAGATGGAGATCGCTAGTGATGTAGGTCATGTCTCTCCCTCCTTTGTAAATGTGCTTAGGTTCTCCCAATAGCAAGCAAAACATTTTCTATCGTCTCTGCGATTGGCACAGTTTTCACACAAATTAATGTGTTGTGCTTTTGCATTATCTAAATCACAGAATGTATTTTGCCAATGCGGGCATTGAGTATCTGGGGCAGTACAAGGCCCATATCCGTATTCACAATTCATAAGGCTTCTCCCATACTTCTACGGTATCAAAATCAAATCCCATAAACTCTTTCTTAGTAGGCTCCTCAAACTGTTCTGCCATTCCTTGAATAACTTCCTGCGGGACTCGTTCTCTGCCGGTGCGAAGATCATTTTGCTGCATACATACATCAAGAGGAGTAGTAAGGTAGAGAACCAGCAATCGCACATTGGTAGGATTTTCAACCCGCCGCAAGATTTTCGCTCTACTTGTTTTAGAAATATGAGTTGCATCAATGATTGTGCAATCATTTTTATTAAGCGAATTATTCATTTTTTCAACGAATTTGTTAAAAACTTCCTTCTCTTTGGAGAAGTATTCGCTTTCATCAGAAATCAGGCTAAATCTGAGTTCATCACGGGAAATATGCTCAACTGTAAGGTTCCGTGCGGTAAGCGACCCCGCCATGCGGCGAGCCTCAGTTGACTTTCCGCTGCCCGGGATGCCGCAAAACATAATCAGATAATTCATGGTGTATCACGTCCATTCTATAAAATTCTTTAAAATTTGCCACTTCTTCATCATCGTGACATTCCCAGTGGTTATATTCACCTTTACACCAAGGACAATAGAGATTTTTAAGATGTCCTTTTTGATGCTGGTGACTTACTTTGCGGGCCAATGGTAGGCCCTCACGTCCGCAATTAGTACAGAAAAAACGATGTGTTATTCGTGCAGTTTTTCTCATAAGTTTTACCTCTTTCTTATAAGAATATTATAACATAAATTTATTTAATTGTCAAATTTATTTTTTCTTGATTAAAATTAAAACCCCTCGTTTGCGGCGAGGGGTTCTTTTTATTCCTTAATATTATCTAGCACTCCACTATTCATAACCGCAAGTACGGCCCAACAACCAGCTGCGACCAGTTGTCCTACCATCAGATAAAGGTTTGCTGCATTTGCCGCACTAAACGAAAATACTCCAACAAGCACTACATTAAAAATGGTATTTACCAAGGGCATAATTCTCTTAATCATTTTGTCCTCCATTCATCATATCATTGTAGGACGACATAGACATATATACCATACGCCCCTTAGATTTGTCTTTTGCTTTAATCACAGCGCCCAAATCACATAAGTTATTCAATACTCTTGCCATTTTCTGCGGCGTCTGATTGGCGAGTGTAAAGTCCTGGTTACAGATCTCCGGAATGGAGAGGGCCTCTGTTGTTTGTGCAAGTACCATAAATGCTTTCGTTTCAAGTTCCTGATTCTGCATCTGGGAATATTTAGACTTAGAACTTCTCATCATATACCTCCTGCGGAATTACATCAATATTGCACATGGGAACAGTACGGAACTTATTTCCTTCCTGCATAATAACAGTGTTTTGTTCTTTGTTTACTGCGATAACGGTACCAGTATGATAGGTGGTTTCTACTACTCTCATACCAGGGGTAATATACTGCTTAGCCATTATATACCTCCAATCCAATATCCGCATATTCCACTCTGGCTGCCTCGGCATTAGGCCAGCTTAAGTTTGTATGATGCATTTCATTCAACTCTTTCATACCATCTTTAATGGCTTCATCATAACCAATCCAATTATCTACTCCGCCTGCAAATAACATATTTAAGGTCAGAGAATCAGATAACATATCATACAATAAACTTTCAGACACAATATATTTCTTTTCCATTTTAATACTCCAATATTTCCACCCATTTATTCGTAGACCAATTCGTTGTAAAATCTTTCCAACTCACATACTCTTTATAGTTAGCCATGATATATTTAAATTCTATATAAGGCCAATCCTGCACTCGTTCAAAAATTTCTTTGCGGGGATAATTGCGCCAGTAACCTGGAAGTTCAGAGATGCTATGAAGTGCTTTACTACATTCAACCTCCAGTTCCTGCATATCCTCTTTAATCTCATCTATTGCTTCCTTGTATTCAGGACAATAGACAAGAAACTCCTCTTCCTCATTCGCCAAAATAATCTTCAACAACTTTTTCTTGGTGATAACTCCATTGGCTACAGTATAATGTGCAGCAATATATGCGGGGGACTTAATCTTCACACGATTAAATTGTCCATCACATACGACATATCCCTCTCGATCCCACGGAAGGTTGTTTGCAGCCGCAACTACTTCTCCAAGAGAATTAAGAGGATAGTAGTTTGGCATAAGACAATAATGAGAAATAGTGCTGTCAGTAGGAAGTAACTCATATCCAGTACCATTGTCTCGCCATCCAAGGAAGTAAACTTCACTTTCTTGATAAGGAATAACTACTTTGTTATAAGGAGATACCATCTCAAACATATAGGTTGCTTGTTTAGATGCACATGTTTCCATAACATTACGCCAACTAGGCCAGATACCATCCCATAGTTCTCCATAAGTTTGAAATTCAATGCAACCATCAATCTGTGCAAGGTAAGCATTGATAGTACCATTAGTAGCCAATCGCCACTCGCCATCCCAGAAGTAGCATTTCATCAGACTGCCATCAATTTTTTCCTGTACTGAGGCAGTAGACCAATCAATCTGGGCAGCATGCTCTTCACCGTAGTTAAAGAATTTCTCAAAGGGCCAACATACCACACGGTAAGGGGGCTTGCGCTCAAGGATAATACCACGAGCTTCACGAACAAGAGGAATAGAGAAATCTGCAGTGAGCTGATTGTACTTGAACATAACCAACTTTTCGTAATAAGAAATCTTCAAATTATAAGGCTCGGCCGCAAGCAATTCAGCCCAGTTATCATGCTCCTGCATAAATTTTTGAAGTTCTAACATATTAACCTCCTTTGCGACGCCGCCGATCGGTAGCTTCGTTAATTGTTTGACGATGAAGGGACTGGATCTTTGCCAAGTGACCATCTTTCATCCATTTGTTAAAATTAATAGGAGTGTAGTTAATTACATCAGCGCATACATTGAAATGGTATCTATCATTTACGATATTACGGTCATGCGTGTGCCCATGAACATTCATACACCACTCAAGTCCCTCAATAGGCTCATGGGAGAGGATTAGCTTTTCACCAATCATTACAGGGCCAGAATATACCTCATCGAATAGACAATCATCGGCACAGACTTCCCATTCATCATTATAGATACCTGCATTAAAAATGAACTTTATTTTGTATCTACAATTAGGATGCAAAGATTCCATTTTTGTAAGAGCTTGTTCCTTATCATGGGTTATGGCAGGAAAACGTTTGTAGTATTTGTGTTTTTGATAATTACTTGCACCCGCATCATGGTTACCCATTACAAGAACCTTGTATCCTCGCAATTGCCGCACCCATTCTACGTTACCAACATCCCCAAGGATAATTAGTGTATCATTCTTACCAATCTTAGAGTTGATAAGTTTAACTTGTTCTGCGGCGGTCGGTCTATCTGGATAAGGATGAATCAGATCTGGATCATCAAAGTGAGTATCAGAAATAATCCAACAAGTATTCTCACCCCAACGTTTGAAGGGTTTATATAATCCTTTAATCATAGTTTATCAACTCCTTTATTTTCTAATAAAATTATAACATATTTTTTAATAAAAGTCAAAAGGGGCGACCTTACAAGGCCGCCCGCATTTCATTTAAGATGTGACAAATGTTATCTGCGCATTCACAGAAATTATGAGCATGCCAACCTCTTGTTGTCATAGCCGGAGTACCAATTCTGATACCAGAGGTTTTACTAGGAGGTAACGGATCATTAGGAATTGCGTTTTTATTAAGTGTAACATCATTTCTCTCAAGCTCATTCTGTACATCAATTCCCGTCAAACCAGTTCCCCGTAAGTCAACAAGAAACATATGGTTATCGGTGCCGCCTGTGATTACATTGTAACCATTAGACATAAATCTTTCTGCCATAACCCTGGCATTATACATGACTTCATCAATATAGTCTATAAATTCAGGTTCAAGGGCCTCTTCTGCGCAGGCAGCTTTTGCGGCGATTACATTCATCAAGCTACCGCCTTGTGTACCGGGAAATACTGCGCTGTCAATCTTCTTGGCTAGCTCAGGGATACAGAAGATTAGACCCCCACGAGGACCTCGTAGAGTTTTTTGTGTAGTGCTAGTAATAATATCGGCATATCCAAATGGAGAAGGTAGCTTATTAGCCGCAATTAATCCTGCGACATGAGCAATATCCGCAAGCAAGTAGGCATTAATGCTCCGCGCAATCTCAGCAAATCGAATATAGTCAATTTTGCGACTGTATGCACTAGCGCCGCAAATAATTAGCTTGGGTTGGCACTGGTTAGCAAGCTTTGCAACCTCATCATAATCAATCCAACCATCATCATCCACACCATAATTAACGATGTTGTAAAGTTTTCCAACCTGGCTTACCCGAGCGCCATGTGAGAGATGTCCTCCACAGTCTAGGCTCATAGAAAGGATAGTCTCACCAGGGGCAACTACCGCAGAGATTGCCGCAAGATTAGCGGATGTTCCACTGTGCGGCTGTACATTTACATGATAAGTTGTGCTAAAGACATCTTTCCATAGTTCTTGGCAATAGGTTTCAAGTTGGTCATAAAACTCACAACCTCCATAATACCGTTTGCCTGGATACCCCTCTGTGTATTTACAAGTAAATTCGCTACCAAGATACTTCAGTATTCTAGGACTAACGAAATTTTCACTAGCAATTAATTCTACGGTAGTAGCCTGTCGCCATAATTCCTTATTATAAATCTCATCAAGCGGCGTATACATAAATTCTGATTTCATTAGTAACTTCCTCCTAGCAATACAAACTCATTATCCCAGTCTGTATTTGCGGCGATCAGTACGGCCTGTACAAACTGCTGAACGGTGGTAAATTGGTCTTCACATGTTTTAGGAATAAGGAAGCCATCATCGTCATATTCGTCCCAGATATGTTTGACAGAGCCATCTTCGCACTGAACAATAATACCATCAATAGGAAAACAGCGGAAAGAGCCGTCATCGTGTCTATCCGTCATGGCATAACAGACTTTACCAAACTGATAGCCAGTAGTTTCCATTAACTGTACCGCTGTCTTGGCTAACTTGGCATAATCCGCGGCGGAACGAATAAGAATATACTGACCAGCATCTACCTTTGTCCGCAGAGAAGGGTCAATATTGTCATAGATAAAATCCATCCAATACCTGCCGTTAGAGCACCAAGAGTCAATGTCTTCATACTCAAAACTCCCGTCGTGGTTAATCACTGTATCAATAACCTTGTTAATATCACTGTCATTACGAATAACAACAGAGTTTGGCTTATTGGTGCGATGGTATCTTGTAATGTAAGCATCATATCCCATTGTTACACACTCCTTTTCTATAAACAAAAATGTTATTTATTTATTTTTCTATAATTATAATAACATAAATAATGAAAAAAGTCAAGTGACTGCGACCACTTGACTTAATCCCATAGAGTATAAAAATATTTAGAAAACAGTTTAAAAAACTTGTCCTTTGCAGCATTCATAGCAGAGTGCATTTCTTCTAAAGATACACCATTATAAGTCGAATTGCATTCGTCCATTTTATCTAACAATTCAATCATTTCATTGAGAATATTATTATAAATCTCAATGTTTTTATTTTCACTAATTAAATCATCAATATTATAATCAGGAATTACAACAGGTGTTCCCATGCGATTATCACGATAATTGATCAGTATTTCACGCATTACTACAATAAACCATTCAAAGGTTTCCCATTGTACAGTAGGTGAATAACCATGTTTTAGAGTGAAGAAAATGCGTTTGATGAAAATAGGGATGTCTTTGAGATTATAATACCAAAAACGTTTAGGATAGTCAAAAAGACCAAAGGTAAGGTTATTAATATTTTTCATTTGTCTACCTTATGCAGAATAATATCATTTATGAAAGCACCTTCATTACCAATACCAAGGGCTTTAATAAGAGCAACTGCCAAATCTTTATTTGTATATGGGGATATGTTCCATTCCTGGTATGGTTTTTTAGTTTCAAATTCCATAATTAATTGATATTTCATTATTCTACTCCTTCCTGCATCTTTGCGCCGCAGTTGGGGCAGTAATCAGTGAGGAAGTATGCACCATGCAAAGTCCCATTATCCCGAGATAATGCTTCTTCTCCACAAATAGAACAATGAGGAAAATATCCTTTCCAATCTCCATGCATTACCGGGACAACATCAACAGTGGGCGCATTGTTAATGGCGGTATGGATAAGCCGCAAAGCCGTGCCGCCAGTTACGCCCCATTCCTCATCTGATGGCTCGTATGGTTTAAGATGGGTAAGTACATAATCTGCATCAATCAGCCGCATCGTTATCACCTTCGTCCATCTTGGCGCCGCAATACCTACAATAATAACTATCATTACTTTCTGCGTTTCCGCATTTACTGCAAATAAACACGCCATCATTATAGTGAATCCATCTTCCATGCATTACTGGAGCGACATCAGCAGGAGGGATGGCACTGATTGCGCTTTTAATGCTCTCTCGACTAAAGCCAAAATAGTAATCATCCCCGTAGTTCTCAAATACGTCTGCGTCGCCGTACACAAAGGTCTGGATAGCGGCTTCTTTTGTGATATATTCAGTCATTATTCTACCTCCGTTTTAAAGTTCTTCTCCTGTTTCAGCATCAAACACCTTAAGATTTTCCACACACTCGAAATTAGTATGTATAATTTCATCATTAACTGTAAACCATGGTGTAAACTGGTTTGAATATATTTCACATTCAAATTCTACTTTAACTTTCATATTGCCCCTTCCTGCAACCAATATTCTTTACGACATTGAACACAACGACTTGAATCACCAAGGCAATATAGAGAAGTGTAACCCTCTTCAATTTGACACGGCCTGATGCCAATTACTCCGTTATAGATAGCTACTTGAGGGTATTGTTTAATGAATACAGATTGGCGTGTCTTGCGCGGGTGAGCAGCAGACCATTCTTCCAGCAGCCTAATTTGCTCTATTGCTTCATATCCAGAAGCGGCATTAAAGTTGCAACCTTCGATGTTGTTGTTATAAGCAGGGCATTTAAAACAATCAACATAGGTTTGACATAGTCTCTGTCGCTCTTTGATAAATTCAACAGCATCCATTATTCAACACGCTCCCTTACAGTATAAATTTTACCTTCTACTTCAATAATTTCATACTTGTTTTGAAACTCATTCATACTAACTGAATCATCAACGGTTACTTGGTAACGAGTTTCATGTTTCTCTTTTGGAATGAGGCAACCGCAAACAACAGTTAATGCAACACAAATGATAAGAAAGACAGGCCCCTTCCATGAGTCGCATCCATCCTTGAGTAATGAAAGCAATACGATAACAGCTGCTACAAAAAACCATACACATAAGACACTCATTACAAAGACGGAGCCAAAATTAATTAAATACTCATAACTATTAAGAATTATAACTCCATCCATCATAATTCCTCCTCAATGCCTTGCTCATGGCAATATTCTTCATAGTTTTGCATAGCCGCAATGAAAGAGTCTTCTTCTGCTTTTGCATCTGCCAACATTTCTTTCTCAGTTTTTCCAAGCTTAGTTAGAGTCTTTCTAATACGAGCTTTAGCCCAATCGGCCATATTTTCCCAGCCACAACTCCAAACGGCAGCAACAACCATAGGATAAGGCTCAAGGCCCTCAGTATAGCATTCTTCGCAATAAGCACAGCTACAAGGTCCTAGCACAGAAGATACTACAACGACAGGGGCGGACTTCCCACACACCTCACACTTGCCTATACGAGCATAATCAATAAATTTTCTAGTCATTAGTACAAATCCTCCGAAAACAGTTCTTTCTCGCCCCTCTGCTGTTTATGATATAGAACGGTATCGGGCAACTGTCCAATCTGCTGCGCCCACATAAATGCTTCATGACGATCATAGAAGTTGTTACGCATATCAAGAAAACCTTCGATTGCAGCTGCACGAGGAGGAGTAATACCTGCATCATGCATCGCAGAGTAAATGTCGCCATGGCGAATGCCGCCAAATACTGCACCGGTACGAGTATCTTTAATTGCCGCACAAATAATCATTCGTTTACCTCCTGTATAGTAAATTCACCTTTATCAAGATCTTCATTTACAATGACATCAAAATCATAGTCTTCTTCATTGAAATCTTCCTCTGTGCGGCCGGGGTGATTTACAGAATAACAATCCCGCAAGAAATAACCAAGAGACTCACCATACCATTCCCAGTTATCCACGCCTCCATTTTGTAGAGCAAGGTATTTAAGATAACCACAATAGATACCTTTAAACTCTGTTTCAGTCAAAATAATATTTTTAGCCATAGAATAAAACCTCTCTTTATCTTTTATATAAATATTATAACATAAAAAATAAAAAAAAGCAAGTAGACATTTAGTCTACCTGCTTAAAACTTACTTGCCAGCATACCATGCCTTCTGGGCAGTTTGTTGTTTTTACAATTAAATCAACTGTGTCATATTTTTCTTCAAGTTGCTGTTGAGTGACCTGCGGAGGAGCCGCGATTTTCTGGAAAGTTTCTCCTCGATGTTGGACACAATCATTCAAAGGAAACCAAAGCAAGAACGCTAATGCACCGCATATAACCAAAAGAAAAGGAAAATGATCCTTATCTATTAGTAAACATAGCATATAACAGCCAAAAACAAATCCTAATACTATGCCAATAATAATAGCTATAATATTAGCACCACCCCAGGAATTACCATGCCACTCAGCTAAAACAACAATATTTTCCATTACTTCTCCTCCCAAGGCATCAGAATGGGTTTGCCGTCCTTGGTAAAGTAGTAACCTAATTCATCTATATAAATTGGTTTATCTTGATAACATTTCAGCCTACCATTAGAGTCAGTAAGAAGACTAAGTTCACCGAGCGGTCGCCGCATATTCGCCGCAATTTCCTGAGTTTTCTTCTTCTCTTGTTCAAACTCTGCATCAAGCTTTGCGCGCAGATTATCAATGTCTTGCTGAGCCAAGTTACGAAGTTTACTCAATCCCTGTTCCTCTTGCTTGCGGCGCTTGATGATATGGCTGGTTTTCTTATTGTGCTTTCTATCTACATCAAATTTGATGTAATCAAAAATAGTCTTGAAAATAATTCGAACTTCTCTTGTTGTCCAACCATGATTAATATTTAGTCTGTATAGTTGACCAAAATCAGATAGTTGGTAACCATCTGGATTAACTTGATATAGACGTTTTAGTGTTGAGTAATCAATGACCGCATAATCTAGATCATCGTCTCTTTTTTGAAACACTTTATAATCGTGAATAAAAACAATTATTGTAACACCCAGCCAAATCAGCAAGGCAATAGCGCCCATTAATCCTAGTATAATCAATGCAGCAATCATTACTTTTCCTCCAGAGGATCATCCTCAATCACAAGAACATTAATCTTACCAGTGTATGCGGTACAAGCATCAATAGCAATAATACCTTTGTCATAGTAGGGATTAAAATTGGCATCCTCTCCCCATTCTGGAGTACCCGATTGAATATGGTGCCCCCAGCTTGTATGCCAGTGCCCGCATATGATCGTTTTACCTGCGGGATCGAGGTGGCCGCTGCGGGCAGCTTTCATACCATTTTCCCATCTAGCCTTTTCCCATGCGGAGGTCGGTGCCTTACGCCAGTCAGGGTACAGTTTGAGGGAAGGAATCCATCCATGCACAAATACATAATTCTTAGTCTCATAGAAATCAATCATACGGTCAAAGAAACCACGGGTGCGCTTGAAGGCCAAATCCATCTTATCATCCATTGTCCAATCTAGACGAGTAGAGCTTGCCCCCAACTCTTCAATTGTGCCCACTGTGCCATTAGGATAATCACGCATAGAAATACCCTCTGTACAAGCCCAATCCAGTAGATCTTCATGATTACCGCGCACCAAGATACACCTGGGTTGCCGCATAAGAAAAGACATAACCTTAAAGTTATCAGGGCCACGATCGAGGTTGTCACCGCAAGAAATCAGCCAATGAGAAGGATTAGTAGGATCATAGCCTGCATCATCAAGCGCATTAATCATTTCGTTATAAAATCCGTGAACATCACTTATTACAAAATATTTATTCATATTACATCAACTCCAATCTGTCAAAGAATATATCTCTCTGAACTTCATCAATCGGTATATTCTTATCTTCAAAATAGGGCTTCAAGTATTGAATTTGCTCAGGCGTCAAAAAATGGTTAATATTCCAATAAAAATGATAATCGTGGTCAAGTATACTTCCTCGGCAAATATGAACCCAGCCCAAATTCACAAGCACATCATCAGGATTATTAAACACAGAACCCATATCATAATTTTTATCTAAAATATCATATGCGGTTTGGATATGCTCATAAGCATTACACCCTATCATTTTACCTGTTGGACTCAGCCAACCCAATTTAATTTTATTCATATTATATCACATCCTTAAAGTTAGTAAACTTAGAAAGCTGTTTAAGAATTTCGTTTTCTATAGCTTCATCAGTCATACGTTCTACTTCCTTGAACAATTGTCTTGAGTGAATTTTAAAAACTCTTAGTCTTACTCTATCTTTGGCACACCGTAGTCGCCAGTCAATTTCTGCCTGTGAGCGATGGCGTCGCCGCAAGTTATGTTCTTTTGCAGCGCGAGATTTTTCAGTATGTTCAAACGCGAATCGAAGCGCTTTTGCGTAATGGTCAAATGCAGTCATAATTATTCTCCCATCAACCAATAAACGGTTTTTCCATTATCAGGTCTAACACCACTTGCGGCAAGGCCCGCCGCAATCAGTGGTCTCATTGCTCCCGCAACTGCCTGCGGAGTAATATTATAATTGCACAGTCGTTTAGCGAACTGCCGCACTTCCATTGCAGTAAGGCAAGAATGTGCGGAAAGAACCTGCAGGATCACGTCTTTATTTGTCATATAGAAAACCTCTCTCTCTTGATTTCTATATATATTATAACATAAATTTTTGAAAAAAGCAAAAAGAAAAACCCAGTCTATTTACGAAAAATAGACTGGGTTAGAAAGGTTAATATTTTATTAAGAAAAGAAAAGAGCAAAAATTTATATTAGATATTGTTTTTGAAATCCATATGTATTTCCTTTATTTAAATGCGCCTATGTAGAAACATAACGTTCATTAAATTTCTATTGAGAATCTTTTTGTGTTTTAAAGTTATTAAACATTTCTTTTATCTTTTTCTTTTTATGTCGTTTTTTATTATTTGATAAAATCTAAATTAATTTGTTATTTTCTACAGGAAAAATCTTCCATCCTAAAAATGATATTCCATGTCGTATTGGAATAATTTGTGTTTTACTATTAAAATTTAATTTATATTTTTTCTATGCTTTTATTTTTAATTCTAATAGTAACACCTATAAATCTTTTTTGTCTTTATCTAAAATAATCAAATCGTCCATATATCTAACATAAAATTTTATACTATGCTTTTCTTTTATAGTTCTATCTAATTCATTTAAATAATATAAAGCAAACCACTATGAAGTTTGATTTCCAATTGGTATTCCTTTATCTTCTGGAGCAGAGTCAATAATAAAATATAATAATTCTAATACTTCTTTATCAGGGAATTTAGACAAAATATTTTTTAATGTATCTCTATCAATGCTTGGGAAAAATTTTTTAATGTCTATCTTTAGAACATAAGGATTTTCTTCGTACTTTAAGATTTTAGTCATGTGCTAACGCAATATCTTTATGGCATAATCTGTCCCTTTGCCTATACGACAAGCACAATTTTCTTTTACCAATCTTGGCTCGAACCATGGTTTTAAAATTAAATCACATAATATATGCTATACAATTCTACCCTCAAAGTGTAAAGCATCCACTATTCGTATTTTTGGATCAGTTATTGTAAAACGGTAATAAGTAAATATTTTATCCCACTCTTTGTTTTGTATCTATTTCTACAGTCGCCGCAGATTTTCTATTTTATGTTTATCAAATTCAATAACTTCTTTATTGTTTATTTTTCCACGATGCGCTAATTTATAAGCCTAATATAAAATTATATAATTTTTCATATTGGCCCATACCGTGCAGTAACCTCCTTATACATTACAAAGTCAATATAATTATAAAACGATATTAACTTACACGGTTCTTAATTTGCTTATTCAGCAGGGTCATGGCTCCTTTAAAAAGAAAAACGACCAAGCCTTTAAGCACTTACTTAAAAGAACGGGTCTAAGATTTTTTAAATCGGGACGCACCGCGTTAGCATTGTCAACGTCATTGTTGTTCAAGTTGCCGTTATCACCATTCACGTTCCAAGCGTTGTCAGGGTTATCAGCATTCGCAGAGCGAAAAAGCCATGTACCTATTATTCAAAACTACTTACTAACATCTACTTTTATCTGATTGAATCCAACGTTCAATCATCAATCGTAATTCTTGAGTTAAAGTAGTCAAATAATCAAACTAATTAAATGTGATATAATGATTATGTTCAAAGCATATTTCCGCATAAACATCTAACATCGTTAAATTTAATAAAGCCTACTCCTAAAACCATTTTCTTTGAGTTAATTGTTGACCATCTACAGATTTACCTACTTGATATGAATTAGCATGAACAATATTTCTTATCATATCTAAACTTTCGTTACGAAAAGTAGGAACCATATCTCCTCTTGTATGCTTAGGAGATTTTTCTGTAATTGTAAAAACATAGCTAACTACTTTTTCAGCTTTATTTAAAATATTAAATTTTGCCATAAAATTTTATTTCTCCTATTCCTCACGGAATTTCGCCGTGGGCGCTGATGGCGCCCTTACGGCTTCATTCCTTAAACTTTAGTAAAATTAATCTTACTTAAATCAAGATTGAAAGCGGGACGCACCGCGTAAGCATCGCCAACGCCACCGCGGCCCAAGTCGCCGTAAGCACCAGTCACGCGCCAAGCGTCGTCAGGGAAATCCGCATCCGCAGGGCTTAACCACCAATACTTACCATTTACTGCGCTTGTCTGATTAGTCCATAGCTCTATTAGTTCATTACTTGTAATACAAACTTTGCCAAAGTAATCAAATATGTCTTTTAAATCAAGAACAAAAATATTTCGATTACCTATCAAAATACTATCGGTTAAGTTTACATTTTCATAATCTGAATCAGACCAATTATACTGATACTGGTAAGTATATGTAGGAGTATTTGGAGTATTAGGCTCATCATAATATTGATACATATACTGTGTGCGGGATTCGGGCACTATTGCGGCTTTTACAGTAGAAGTTAAAGTATTATACCAAGTCGTATTTAAATAAGTATCTAAATCACTTCCAACGTATGATTGACCCGTAGTGCCATTAGTGAATGTGCCTGTTTTACTTGTAGCATTATATTTTTGTGATGTAGAAATATCACTCATACCAAGCAATTTAGCTACATTACCATTTATTCCCAATACTCGATACTATTTATCACCATTACCATCTAAATCTAATTTAATTAAATCTCCTTTAGCGACTAGAGGAGCAGGTGTGTATTGTAGTAATTTACCATTTAAAGTAAAATATTTTCCATCTTTTGATAAATAAGTGTTTGCCATTAAAATTCCTCCTTTTACCCCACATCAACAATAGTAAGAATCACGTTAGCCGTAGGTTTCTTGCGGGCAGTGAACACTATTCCGGTTTTTGCGGTCGCCTCTGCGTCAGTGATATAAGCATATTCTGCCACGTTTTCAGTGCAAGACACAATGGGGCTAACCGATGCCCGCAGTTCAGTATTAGAATAGGTATTTTTAAATACACTTCCACTTGCGGTCCAGCCTGCGGGAGTGAGAGTGGCAGAGTAATATTTAGAAGTTGCAGCCGCTGCATCCGCAGTCGTTGCCGCTCCAACGTCAGCTGCATTTAAAGTAATATCACCCGTCAAAGCATGGCCATTAATCTTTTGGGTATTTAGTACATGACTTCCCTCATCGCCTAATTCAACCCAAGTGTTATTATCTTTGTCACAAACATATTCTTTAGAACCAAAAATAACAACATCACCAGCCGCATAATCTGTAGTAGCAGGCAACGCTGTTACAGTGCCTCTAAAGTGCATCGCACCAGTAAGGCCCGCAGTTTTATTATCAACGTAATCTGTAGTAGCAAAACCACTATCATTAGTAATTTGACTAGTCTTACTAGGAATAGTAGGTTTATTATTTAAATCATCATAGTTTCCGCTAAAAGAACTGGTACCCGCTCCAATATTAGTTCTAGCCTGTGATTTTTGAGCAGCGGATAAACTCTGAGAAGCGTCAAAATGAACAGCAGAACCATCGTTGACATTATAAGTCTGATTGTTCGCTAGTTTGAATTTAGTAATTTTGTTCGCCATTGAATATCCTCCTTTTAAGATTTTTGTTAGTCTAGCTATCACTAACAAAAAAGGTGGGGCAGCCGTAACTACCCCACCACGCGTTATCCATTCTCTTGTTTCCCCAGTAACACTTCAATCATGCGACGGAGCTCCTCGTCTTTTAGATCGTACAAACTACCATCGGGAAGTTCAATTTTGGATACTTCAGACATTTATTAGACCTTAGCGACGGGAGAGACCTCAATCTCAATGGTCTTAGCGGTTTTCTTAATTTCCTTAGTCTCAGGAGTAACATCCACACTAAAGGCAGCAGTAGCGTCAGCCTTCTCATAGGACACGCCAGTAACCAAGACGCCTTCGGACTTCATACCGGTGAAGGTAGGAGCAGTAGCGGTGGCCGCAGTCACATCATTAACGGTGCCAGTCTCAACAGTCTGCAGAATGTTAGCAGAGAAGGTATCCTTAGCCTTAGAACCACCAGAGAACTTAGTGGTATCAATGACAGTGGCCTTACCACCATCAAAGGTACCGAAGTTAACGCTACCCGCATTGAATTCACCTTGAGCAGTTACTGCATCAGCAGTACCAGCCGCAGAGAAGATCAGAGTCTCAGCGTCTTCACCAGTACCAACAGTAGCCACAATACCCTCAGAAGCAAACTTACCGGTAGTAGCATTACCCATAGTAGGAGCAACATACTCCTTACCAGTCCAGGTAGCAGCAACACCAGCAGTATAGAAACCATCTTGGAAGGCAGCGGGAGTAAAGGCACCCTCAGTAAAGGAAGCGGCCTTACCACCGGTTAGACCAATAGCAAAAGTCTTCTCAGTAGAAGTCAGATCGATAGTCGGGGCACTCACAGTGCCAGCAGGAGTGAAGTCACCCTTAGTCAGAGTAGCATCAGCAGCTTTAGTGGTCACAGTAGCATTACCAGCAACGGTCACAGGATTCATAGCGATGCTATCAACAGTTTCCAGAGTAGTAGAACCATTGGCCTTGTCAGCATAAGCCATAGCACCCAGACCCAGAGCGGTTTGCAGTTCAGCAACGGTAATATTGTGGTCCAATTTAATGGTTGCAATAGTAGTGCTGGTAGACACATAGCCGCTCAGATTCATCTTGGTATTACCGATAGCTTCCCATGCATAGGTATAAGCGCCAGCCTCGCCAGAACGAAT